>Ga0114918_10000002_pt1 | contig 262236 bp, 238 predicted proteins | sample LantaG_FD_87015 | JGI IMG/M metagenome (GOLD analysis project Ga0114918, IMG submission 87015) | Deep subsurface microbial communities from Baltic Sea to uncover new lineages of life (NeLLi) - Landsort_02402 metaG | ecosystem: Environmental > Aquatic > Marine > Oceanic > Sediment | place... | reverse complement strand
CACTATGGCAGGCATCTCTAGAGAACGGGCTAAAATGGCTGTGTGCGATGTCTGCCCGCCCACGTCTGTCGCAAAACCTAAGATCTTTTCCTTATTCATTATGGCTGTATCTGCAGGAGAAAGGTCATGCGCCACAATTATAGTATCCCCTGGTATATGGAAACCACCCATGGACCTGCCAGTGAGATTCCTCAGCAATCTCTCGCCTACAAAAGACGTATCCGTGATCCTGCTCCTTATATAGTCGTTTTCTATCTGGGAAAAACTCTCCTCAATCTCGCTCAGGGCTATCTTCAGGGCCCACTCCGCATTTATCAGATCCTGACTTATAAGCTCCTTTACCCTGCCTGTAAAAACAGGGTCTGTAAGCATCATGAGGTGGGTCTCTAATATAAAGGTGTGTTTCTTTATACTTCCATTAGCCTCTAATTTCTTCTTGGCGTTTTCTACCTGCGAATAAGAAATGGCCACAGCCTCATCAAACCTTTTTATCTCGTCATCCAAGGCCTCAGGGGGGATACGTATCCTGGGGTACCTCTCTATCTTCCTCCTGTCTATTAAAACCGCCTTGCCCTTTGCTATCCCTGCAGAGGCCGGTATGCCATGAAGGATGTGCACATATTTTTCCTTCACCTATTCCTCCCCAAACCCTTTTTCTACTATTGAGGTAAGCGCCTCTATGGCTATACCCTCATCATCACCATCTGCTGCAATGATAATATCACTTCCCTTTGGCGCGGCCAAAGTGAGAAGATCCATAATACTCTTCCCATTTACCCGCATACTATCCTTCATCACCCATATATCCGAAGAAAACCTTATCGCCTCCCTGGCAAATACCCCGGCTGCCCTCGCATGCAACCCCAACTCATTTGCTATTATAACCTTACTTTCCTTCACCCTACCATAAACCATATAACCAGGACGATAAATCCTATGTAAAAGCTCACTATTTGATTTATCCCTAAGCGATTCATGCACATAAACGCTATAAACCCACCAAGAAGCAACCCTCCTGTGGATAATGATACCCCAGACCCCATATAAGAAGGCAGGACAAAAAGGAGGGCACCGCACATAAAAGGTATTATGTACTTTATACGTTCTACCCTTTCCATTGGTAGGACTTTGCCTATCCTTAATGCAGCACTTGGCCCTTCTTCATAGCCTTTTTTAAACCCCTTTGCCATAACCCATACATGCACACAATTGAATAGGATAAGGGCTAGCAACACACCCCATATAAGATTAATCATTACACATAGTAGGGCAAATAATAATATTATTGGCTTCAATGCCCCCCAGAAAAACGAGTCGCCTATGGCAGCTAAAGCCCCTGCCATTGGCATTTTTGCCTGAGAGGCGGCCTCAGGGTTCCCTTTTTTCTCCCCGTTTAAGCACATACCCATAATAAGTGGGGCCATATATGGCTGAGTATTGAAAAAATTTATATAACGTCTTATAGCTTCATCCATTTTATCTGTGTTATCACCATAGATATCCTTGAGACCTGGAATGAGTCCATACACAAAACCTATATTCTGCATCCCCTCAAAATTCCAGGCACCCTGAATAAAAAATGAACGCCATATAATCCTTGGCCACAACTTTGTAGATAATGGCGATAACGGCATAGTTTCTTTTTACTATCATATACACCAGACACTCGTCAATTGTTGGTATCTAGCTGGTTTTATTATAATTTTATATTTAAGGATGTATTCGCCTTGTTTTTATCGATAATGTTTTATCCCAATTTGGTCACAATACGCACGTAGTTTACACCTCGAGCAGTATGGACTTATTGGCACGCACAAATTTTGTCCATAGGAGACAAGGAAATCATTTATCTGTTTCCAATATCTTTCAGGCAGGATCTCCCTTAGCCTTATCTCTGTCTCATGCGGGGTATTTGTTATTACATATCCCCATCTATTTGTAATCCTGTGGACATGAGTATCCACACATATCCCCATTCCTTTGAATCCTAATATCACCACTAGATTTGCTGTCTTTCTCCCAACGCCGGGGAGTTTCAAGAGATCATCCATATTATCAGGTACACGCCCGTTGTATTCTTGCAGGATAATCTTTGATATCCGTATAATATTTATGGCCTTTGATTTATAAAAGCCAACCGGATATATGGCCTTTTCTATTGTGGATAGAGGAAGTTCTAACATTTTCCCAGGTGTGGAGGCCATATTAAATAACCGGTTGGATGCCTCCCCGGTTGTCTTATCCTTTGTCCTCAGGCTTAAGACCGTAGAGATCAGTATTTTGAAGGGGTTCTTTTCACGGGATATCCTGCTTACAACAGGTTCTTGCCAGGAGGACACCTGTGCCTCAAGAATTTTAAACACATCGTCTATAACATCATTGTTCATGCGAGACCCACTGGTAGCAAAATTTTTGCGTAAGGGCAAAGTGTTTTGACATGAGGCACAGTGGAAATTAATTTCAGATTTAGGGAAAACTTTTTCACATCGAAGTTCCATATATCAGAGCAACTTTTTTTATTTTAGTAAATACAAAAGGTTATAGCAACTTAAATCTAGATATGCATAGGCACAAATTGTGCACTCTTATAATTTCGTGATACACAACATCTTAGATAATACTGAGGAGGAATACTAGATGAGTGAACATATAGAGTATCCGTTTGTAGCTGATGAGGATTTATCTTCTTTGCCGGATGCCATAAGCAAAGGGGATAAGCTTGATATACTTCCGTACTTTCCATCTACACTAGTAGAGATGATACAGATTGCGGCCAAGATTGCTCCGGACAGGGGTATCTTGTATGTCGATGAGCAGGGTGGTGAAGATTTGCAGACGTATCCAGATCTTTTGCGTGAGGCTGGGTGTGTCCTTAAGGGCTTAAGAGAGAAGGGTTTACCACCTGGCAATAAGCTGGTTATTCAAGTCGAGAATGATAGATTATTTATAACGACCTTTTGGGGCGCTATTCTTGGTGGGTTTATACCTGTACCCTTAGCACTGCCAAAGAGCTTCCCAATTACTGTTGAGGGTTTTGAGATACTTGTAAAGATAATGGCTGTGCTTCATGGTGATATACATATTATTACTGACCAATCGGTTGAAGTTTACAAGGAACCTGATTCAACAGTGGTTTTACCAATTCAGGAATTGCTCTCTCATGATAGCGATCAAAACTTTTATAAGGCAACCCCTGATGATATTGCTTATCTGCAGTTTTCATCAGGTTCAACAGGCGATCCAAAAGGTGTAGCATTAACGCATAGAAATCTTGTCAGTAATATTTTTGCTATTATCAGGGCTTCTGCAAATGAGAAAGAACAAAAGATAGTGGATAATTTATTTGGTCGTCCTCCGGAAAAAATGGATTATCCTGCAAGGACGTGTAGCTGGTTTCCGTATTCGCACGATATGGGTATTATTGGATTTCATCTCGTTCCTTTATCTGTTGGGGCCTTGCAGATAAAACTATCGACAAAGACCTTTGTGGCAGAGCCGAGTTTAAACATCAAGCTAATAGACAAGTATAGAGCCACTCACGTCCCTAGCACGAATTTTGGCCTGCAATGGATGCTCTCAAAGGTAGAGGATAAAGACATCAAGGATGTTGATCTTTCCTGTGTAGATGTATTGTATAATGGGGCAGAGCCTATATCTGCTGCTGTAGTGCGTCTATTCATAGACAGATTTTCAAAATACGGGTTTAATCCCAAGGCCATGTTACCTGTATATGGTATGTCAGAGGCAACACTTCTGGTCACTGCCCCTCCTTTAGGTAAGGATAATGTATATCACGTCATTAATAGAGACGTATTTTCCAGGAAGCATATTGTGACCTCCCCAAAAGAAGGTGCTCCTTCTATAGAGTTTGCAGATGAGGGATATCCTGCAATGGGCATGGAAGTAAGGATAGTAGATGATGAGGACAAAGTTGTAAAGGAAAGGGTGGTAGGACACGTTCAGATTAAGGGCCCTAATGTTATAAGAGAGTATTATAATAATGATGAGGCAAACAAAGATCTGTTGTCTGGCGAGTGGTTGCGTACAGGTGATTTAGGTTTCATCAAGGAGGGTAGACTTACCATAACAGGCAGGTACAAGGATGTTATATTTGTAAATGGGCAGAATTACTATTCCAGTGACCTTGAAAAAGAGATTCAGGTCCTTCCATTTGTGGACTTTGGGAATCTGGCTATATGCGGGATTACTGATTATGAGAAGGGATTAGAGAAGATCATATTATTTATGAAGACCAGAAAATCACGTGGTGGGCTTTTAGACATGCTATCCAAGATTAATGAACATCTAAGTAAGAAAATGGGGGTAGATGTTGATTCTATTATACCCATTGATGATATTCCAAGGACAACAAGCGGTAAGGTTCAGCGCTTTGAGCTTTGTGAGAGATATGAGGATCGGGAGTTTGAAGCAATAGAGATAATAAAAGGAAGCCCCATTGCTGAGGAAGAAAGAGAACCTGAGGAACAACCTGATGCTATAATTAAGGGAGAACCTCTAGTCTATCCGAAGTGTTATTTTAGGACATTGAATGAAATGATAGTCCGTGTAGCGGATGAGGTTCCTCAAAGGGGCATAATATATGTAGATAAAGATGGTAATGAGGATATGCAAGCATATCCCCAACTCTTTGAGGATGCAAAACATATACTCGGAGGGCTAAGGGCCAAGGGATTGGAAAAAGGCGCCAAGGTTATCTTGCAGCTCGATGACCCCAGGTCATTCATTTCAAGTTTTTGGGGTATCCTCCTTGGTGGCTTTATCCCTGTGCCGATTACCCTTCCACATAGTTTTCCAATTAGTGAGGGTTTTGGGAAGCTCACCAAGGTGTGGCATCTCCTTGATAATCCTTATATTGTAACTGATCAGCCTGTAGAGTATTATAAGGATTTTGATACAAAACGTGTATTCCCATTCCAAGATCTTTTAGAACATACCAGTGATGATAATCTACATGAACCCGACCCTGATGATGTTGCATATATCCAGTTTTCTTCCGGGTCTACCGGTGACCCAAAGGGTGTTGTGCTTACACATAAAAATCTTCTCACTAATCTCTATGGCATGCTGCTGGCTGCTACTGATAGACTTGAGAGGGAATTGGTAGATGTAATGTTCGATATGCGAAAAAGGGTTCAAAACCCACCCCCCGTGTTTTGCAGCTGGCTTCCTTATACTCACGATATGGGCTTGGTTGGGTTCCATCTGGGCTCTATGGTCTTTGGGGGATTGCAAATAAAGATGAGGACAAGGTCATTTGTGGAAAATCCGACTCTATATCTTAAGCTTGTTGATAAATATAGGGCAGTTCGGATTGCAAGTCCGAATTTTGGTCTGCTCTGGATGGTCGCTACAGTAAAGGATGAGGATCTAAAAGACATGGATCTCTCATGCATACTTGCTTTATACAATGGGGCTGAGCCCATCTCTCCTGCTGCTGTCAATTTGTTCATAGAGAAATTCTCAAAATATGGTTTTAACCCAGAGGCCATGGCCCCTGCATACGGCATGGCAGAGGCATCACTGCTGGCTGCAGTTCCCTCTTTTAGTGATGAGATTATCTGTCATAGGCTTGATAGGGAAAAGTTTACTAGAAAACATATAGCTATCGAAGCAGAGCCTGGCAAACCCTTTATAGAGTTTGTGGATGAGGGATATCTTCCAACAGGCATGGAGATAAGGATAGTAGATGATGATGACAGGGTTGTAAAGGAATCTGTAGTAAGTCATGTACAGATCAAGGGGCCTAATGTTACAGGGGGGTATTATAATAATGATGAGGCAAACAAAGATCTGTTTTGTGGCGAGTGGCTGCGCACAGGAGATTTAGGTTTTATCAAGAATGGCAGGTTTACCATAACAGGCAGATACAAGGATGTAATATTTGTAAGTGGACAGAATTACTACTCCGCTGATCTTGAAGAGGAGCTCCAACTCCTTCCTTTTGTGGGCTTCAAGAATATGGCTATATGCGGGGTGACTGATTATGATAAGGGATCAGAGAAGATCGTATTGTTCATGAAGACCAGACGAACCCCAGACAAGCTTTTAGACATGCTTACCAAGATTAATGAGCATATGGGGAAGAAAATGGGTATGGGTATCAATTCTATTGTACCGATGAGTGATATCCCAAGGACAACCAGTGGAAAGGTGCAGCGCTTTAAACTGCGTGAAGGATATGAGGCTGGGGAGTTTGAAGATAAAGAAGTAAAGCGAGAAGACAAGAAGGGCCAGCCTGTTATAGAACAGCGTGAGGCCAAACCAGAAAAGAAGAAAGAGATAGATGTAACCGGCCTATTGGAAAGCCTTCCTCTTGCTATAGCCGAGGGTGATAAACACTTATTTCTTGCTCCAGTTATAAGGACCCTGCCGAATGTGCTGAAGATAGCTACTATTATCTCTCCTGATAACGGTATCTTGCATGTTGATGAGCAGGGCAGGGAAGACATGCAGACATATGCAGATCTTTTACATTCTGCCCAGTGTGTTCTCGGAGGCTTGAGAGATAAAGGTCTTACTCCGGGGACTAAGATTATCCTTCAGATCGATGATTCTAAATGGTTTCTTTCTGGCTTTTGGGGTGCCGTGCTTGGTGGCTTTGTACCAGTTCTCCTGCCTTTGCCTAATGGTGAGGACATGGAGGGGATTACAAAGGCATGTAAAGTCCTTGATAAATTCTATATAGTAGCTGATCAGCCAAAAGAGGCTTACACTACCCTGGGCGATGTTAAGATCTTTGACATAAAAGAACTCCTGGAATACAGCCCAGATAAGAAGCATTACTCATCCAAGCCTGATGATATAGCATATCTTCAGTTTTCATCAGGTTCAAAAAGAGATTCGAGGGGGGTTATGCTGACCCATCACAATCTTTTAAGTGCTATTGATGCTAGCATACGATGCATACTTGATATTGAGGGAAGAGACATCGAATCAGTCCTGCCTTCCTTACTTCATATGATTAAACAAAAGATAAGAAAACACAAAAAGCCTGGGTTTATGAGTAACACTATTACAAACCTTTATAAGTCCCGGCTGGGACATGCGATTGGTAAGAGTGGTATTGGCAAGACTATAGTTGATGCGCTTTCTATTTTAAGTGAAGGAAAGATATCACCATATATGGATCTAAAGATAGAGGATATCCGGGTTGCCAATTCGATGCCCTATTCACACGAAATGGGGTTGATTGGGTTCCATATAGTGCCAACATTAGTTGGTTTAACTCAGGTGAATCTGAGCTCAAAGGCATTTAGAGAAAACCCGGCTCTATTCTTAAAATTACTAGATAAATACAAGGCTACTCATGTGCCTTGCCCTGACTTTGGTATTCAGTTGCTTACAGCTCAGGTAACAGATGAGGATGTTGAAGGAATCGATCTCTCCTGTCTCAAGGGACTTTCCAATGGCTCAGAGCCTATATCACCTGCAGTAACCCGTGAATTTATGAATAAATTCTCGCGGTACGGATTTGATCCTAGGGCAATGTACATGTTCTATGATTTGGCTGAGGCTTGTTTTCAGGCTACAGCTCCACCTGTATTCGGGGAACCAGTATTCCATAAGGCGGATAAGGATCTGTTTTTAGAAAAGCATGTAATAGTCCCCACGAAAGATGATGAAGATAGCATAGAGTTCCCAGACCTCGGTTTTCCTGTTCCCGGGATGAAAATAAGAGTGGTTGATGATAACGATCAACTACTGCATGAAGGTATGGTGGGTCATATCCAGATTCAGGGTCCAAGCGTGATGAAAGCCTACTATAACAATCCGGAGGCAAACAAGGACCTCTTCTGTGACGGATGGCTACGCACAGGAGATATGGGCTTTATAAAGAATGGAAGGATTTCTATTACTAAGGGGCACAAAGATATTGTATCTGTGGGTGGTCGGAATTTCCATTCCCACGATACTGCGGCACACATTCAAAAGGAAGAATCGATGTCTTCCGGCGAGGCAGCAGCCTTAAAAAATGTATCTAAAGAAGAGAGGGAGTCAAACGATATTGAAAGATTCCTCCTTACAATATGGAAAGAGACCCTTCAGATTGACAAGATAAGGGTGGACGACAACTTCTTTGACCTGGGTGGAAACTCTCTCAGGGCTACCAAGATTATCTCCAGGATAAGGGAAGAGTTGGGTATAGAACTATCCCTTCGCACTATCTTTGAGAATCAGACCATAGAGGTTCTTGCCCAGGTGGTAGAAGCCCATCAGATATCCACTGAAAAGGGGGAATACCAGCAGATTGTATCTCTTCCCGGGAAGGATTACTATGAGGTCTCTCATGCCCAGAGGAGGTTATGGTTCTTAGATAAGATAGTACCTGACAGTCCATTTTATAACATTCATGGCGCAGTAATGCTGGAGAATACTACGCTTGATTTAGAAATCTTAAGGAAGGCCCTGCAATTGGTTGTAGATCGTCATGAAACACTAAGGACGACATTTACTACATTAGATGAAAGGCCTGTACAGATAATAGCAGATTCTTTAGACCTGGATTTGCCTGTGGTCGATATCACTGATATACCTTCTAAGGATCAGGATGCAAAGGTAAGACAGATAATAGATGAAGAGTCCCTCAAACCCTTTGATCTGGGGAAAGGACCTTTATTCAGGACAAAGATCATAAGGCTATCTAAGACAAGTCATGCATTTGTAGTTACTATACATCATATTATTGCAGATGGATGGTCTATGGGTATCCTGGTCCAGGAGGCAGTATTAAATTACAGTGCCTTGTCTGAGAAGAAGCCTTTCATATTCCCGGAGCTCACTATACAATATAAGGATTTTGCTCATTGGCAGAATAATATCCTTACAAGCGAGGTAATTAAGGGTCAGGAGGCTTATTGGTTAGATACCCTAAAGGGAGAACTGCCTGTCTTGAATCTGCCTATTGATCATCCAAGGCCTAAGGTTCAGACGCAAAATGGTGTTACTCAGCGGATAGATATAGATCTTGAACTGACCCATAAATTGAGGGAGATTGCAAGGGGTCAGGATGTAACCCTGTTTATGTTGCTCCTGGCAGCCTTTAAAGTGCTACTCCATAAACTAACAGGCCAGGACGATATTATAGTAGGCTCCCCAATAGCAGGACGGAACAGGAGAGAGATAGAACCATTAATTGGTTTCTTTGTGAATATGCTACCAATGCGTTCTGATCTCTCTGATAATCCTGAGTTCAGCGATTTCTTACAGCAGGTAAAGCAGACAGCCCTGGGTGCTTATGCAAATCAGGATTATCCATTTGATAAATTAGTAGAGGTCTTAAATCCGGCTAGAGATATAAGTCGCTCCCCGGTATTTGATGTTACATTTGAAGTTCGTGAGGCCTCGGCTGATCCTTTTGCCAGTACTAATTTAGGAGAAGTATCCCTTAAGGACATTACCGGTGATGACCGCCTTGTAAAATTTGATATGAGTGTCACAGGATATGAAGGAAGTGGCGGTATTACCATGAAGTTTGAATACAATGCTGATCTGCTTGGGCACGAAACAATCGAGCGCATGATGACTTGTTATCTAAACCTTATAAAAGAGATCGTGGATAAACCAGATAAGGTTTTGTCTGAGATAGATATTCTAAGTAAAGAAGAGAAAGAGCGTTTGCTGATAGGATTTAATGATACAAATGCAGATTTCCCAACAGGTATATGCATGCATAAGCTTTTTGAATTGCAGGCCAAAAAAACGCCGGATAAACCTGCTGTGGTCTTTAATGGAGATAAACTTACTTATGAAGCACTGGATAAGACATCGAATCAATTAGCCGGCTACCTTAAAAAGCATGGGGTAGGCAATCAAGATCTGGTAGGTATCGTGACAGAACGTTGTCCGGAGATGATAACAGCCTATCTTGGTGTGTGGAAGACAGGCGCTGCATATGTCCCTATCGACCCTGAGTATCCAAAAGAGAGAATAAGGTATATGCTTGAGGATTCCGGTGCAAAGGTTGTCCTTACCCATGAGGCCTTATTAGATATGTTGCCTGAAGCCCGCGCAGAGGTGATAAGCCTTGATAGCGGATGGTCTGATATCTCCAAAGAGAGTAAAGAACAGCTTGATTCAGAGGTCGATCCTGAATCCCTGGCATATGTAATCTATACCTCGGGTTCAACCGGTCGTCCAAAGGGTTCATTAATAACTCATAAGAATGTCGTAAATCTGGCATACTGGCATGACAGCACCTTTGGTATAAATGAAGATGATCGTGCCTCTCAACTAGCAGGAGTGGCGTTTGATGCCGTGGTGTGGGAGATATGGCCCTATCTGTTGTCAGGGGCAAGTGTATTTCCACTAGAAAGACGACTGGGTCAGATGTTACCAGAAGAACTGGCTGGCTGGTTCGAGAAAAACAAAATTACAAGGGCATTTGTACCAACCAAATTGGCAGAGGTCTTTCTCGGACTGGATTTATCCAATTTGTCAATCAAGACCTTATTTACAGGGGGTGACAGGCTCAGTTATGTTCCTAAAAAGCATGGATTTGATTTGATAAATAACTATGGCCCTACTGAGACAGCTGTTGTTGCTACATCGGGTAATATAAGTGCTTGGGCCCAGAGCAAAGGTTTGCTCCCTATTGGCAGACCCATTTCCAATGTAAGTATTTATATATTGGACGATCATTTAAAGCCTGTGCCTTTAGGTGTTGCAGGTGAGATCTGTATAAGTGGTGCAGGGGTTGGCAAGGGCTATCTTAATGATCCATCTAAGACATCTGAATCATTTATCCTAAATCCTTTTTCTAATGGTAATGGTCTTATTTATAAGACTGGCGATCTAGGCAGATGGTTAAAAGATGGTAGTATAGATTTTATTGGCCGCAGAGACTCCCAGGTGGAGGTTCGGGGTTATCGTGTAGAGCTTGGAGAGATTGAAACTGCATTATCTGAGCACGATGAGATAAAAGAATGTATTGTGCTGGATAAAACAGATGATAGAGGTAATACCATACTTATTGCATTCTATGTCTCAGAAAAGGAGATGGAAAGAGAGACGCTTTTAGGCTTCCTTAGAGAAAGATTACCCCATTATATGATACCTTCCAGGTTGGTATATCTAGAGGAACTTCCAATGACTCCAAATGGGAAGGCAGATCGGGATTCTTTGTTGAAGATGGTGGACTTGGGCACCAGTATAGAAGAGTATGTAGCCCCGCGTAATGAAACTGAGCAGGCCATAGCTGAGATCTGGAAGGAGGTTCTTGGTGTAGACAGGGTATGTATATACGACAACTTCTTTGATTTAGGCGGGCATTCCTTAATGGCCACTCAGGTAGTGTCCAGGATAAAGAAGGAACTGGAGGTAGATATCACGCTACGGACTATGTTTGAAGAGCCTACCATAGAAGGTATATGTAAGGTAATATCTGATGTTGAAAGATCTGAATATCCGGAGATAAAAAGATTATCAAGGCAGGAATATTATGAGGTCTCCCATGCCCAGAAGCGGTTGTGGTACTTAGATAAGATAGTCCCTGACAGTCCATTTTATAATATCTTTGGCGCAGTAATGCTGGAGGATGTTACTCTTGATCTTGGAATCTTGGGGGAGGCCTTGCAGGTGGTTGTAAATCGTCATGAAACCCTAAGGACTACAATTGCTACAGTGGATGGAAAACCTGTCCAGGTTATAGCAGACTCATTAGAAGTGGATCTTCCTGTGACTGATATCTCTGACATTGCCTTTGAAGAGCAGGATATAAAGATAAGGGAGATAATAGATGAAGTAGGATTTAAACCCTTTGACTTAGAAAAGGGGCCTTTATTCAGGGTGGCCCTTGCAAAGCTTTCTGATACACGACATGCATTTGTGATAAATATGCACCATATCATTGCAGATGGATGGTCTATAGGTATCCTGGCAAAAGAGGCTATGACAAACTACACTGCCTTGCTCGAAGGGAGGTCTTCGCCATTTGAAGAACTTGACATACAGTATAAAGACTTTGCTTATTGGCAAAATGAGTTAATCTCGAACGATGCCTTTAAAGAGCAGGAGGCCTACTGGCTGGATAAGCTTGGAGGCGAACTGCCTGTGTTGAATCTTCCTGCTGATCATCCAAGGCCTACTGTTCAGACGCAGAATGGTACTGCACAGAGGATAAAGATAGATCTTGAACAGACTCATAAATTGAGGGAACTTGCGAGGAGTCAAGATGCAACTTTATTTATGTTACTTTTATCAGCCTTTAAGGTGTTGCTCCACAAGCTAACAGGTCAGGATGATATTATAGTAGGTTGTCCTATAGCAGGGCGTAATAACACAGCGATAGAATCATTAATTGGTTTCTTCGTGAATGTGTTACCCATGCGTTCAGATCTCTCTGGAAATCCTAAGTTCTCCGATTTCTTACAGCAGATAAAGCAGATAGCCTTAGGTGCTTATGCCAACCAGGATTATCCTTTTGATAAATTAGTAGAGGCCTTAAACCCGGTTAGAGATATAAGCCGTTCACCGGTATTCGATGTGACCTTTGATGTTCATGAGGCATCAGCAAATCCTTTTACTGACATCTCTATAGGGGGAGTATCCATTAAAGAGATTACCGGTAATGTCCGTGTTGCAAAATTTGATATGACAATAACAGGATATGAACGTAGTGATGGTTTTATTATGGACTTTGAGTACAATACTGACCTGTTTGAACAAGAGACTGTTGAACGCATAATGAAGTATTATCAAGGTGTCATCCAGACTATTATAGCTACACCTGATGTAAAAGTAGGAGATATTAATATATTGGATAAGGAAGAGCGCGAAAAGTTGCTTAGAAGGTTTAATGATACTTACCGAGATTTTCCAAAGCATGAATGTACACATGAGCTTTTTGAAAAACAAGCAAAGATAAGACCAGACAAGACAGCTCTCGTTTTTGGTGATGATAAGCTTACTTATGCCCAGTTGAATGAGGCCTCGAACAAGTTTGCCCGCTATTTGAGAGTAAATGGAGTAGGTCGGGGGACCTATGTGGCTATCATGGTGGAGCGTTCTATAGATATGTTAGTAGGAGTCTTGGGGATATTAAAGGCTGGTGGTGCATATGTACCCATAGAGTCTGAATATCCAAAGGCACGCATAAAATATATGCTTGATGAAATAGAGGCGCCGGTTGTCGTAGTTCATGATAATCTTTTGAATAGATTGCCTGAATATGCCGGTAAAATATTTTCTATGGATCAGTTTTGGAATGATGCTGAGACTGAAGATGGGTCTGACCTTGAGAATGTCAATTCTCCTGAAGATATTGCTTATGTGATATACACATCAGGTTCTACAGGAAGCCCCAAGGGTGTTATGATTCCTCACATTAGCATTACCAGGCTGGTAAAAAATACAAACTATGCTGATATGACCCCTAATGATAGATTTTTGCAGGCATCAACGTTTGCATTTGATGCAGCCACGTTAGAGTTTTGGGGCCCACTTTTAAATGGTGGAACGTTATTTTTGGCATCAAGCAGTGACGTGCTTTCTCCTGATAGTCTCGCGGAGTTACTACTGACCAACGATATTACAATTCTATTTCTCACCACAGTATTGTTTAACCAGCTGATAGATACCAGGCCTGATAGCTTAACCAAGCTAAAGAGGCTCTTAGTAGGCGGCGAGGTAAATTCTGTTCCTCATTTTAGAAAGTGCCTAGAATATACAAGGCCTGAATGCTTTGCAAGTGTCTATGGTCCTACAGAGAATACCACATTCTCTACATATTATGATGTTGATTATGTGCCTAATGATGCCACCAGCATCCCGATAGGATATCCCATTGCAAATTCCACATTATACATATTGGATGAATATCTAAAGCCTGTGCCTATTGGTGTGCCAGGTGAGATATATCTTGGTGGTTATGGACTGGCTCAAGGATATTTGAATGATCCGGAAAAGACAGCGAATGCCTTTATCCCAAATCCTATTCCTGATGTAAATGAGGATCGTTTATACAAGACAGGAGATCTGGGTAAATGGCTACCGGATGGCAGTGTGGATTTCCTTGGCAGGATCGATACCCAGGTAAAAATAAAAGGCCATCGTATAGAACTTGGCGAGATAGAATCTGTACTAACAGGACATAGGGAGATAAAAGATAGTGTAGTCATTGTCAAGGAACATCAAGGTGGAAACAGATTACTTGTGGCATATTATGTGGCGCCCAAAGAGATATCCGTAAGCAACCTACGGTCCTTTTTAAAGGATAGAGTACCGGATTATATGATACCACATATATTTATAATGCTTGACGGTTTCCCTTTGAACTCTAATGGAAAGGTGGATAAGTCAGCCCTCCCAGAGCCTAAAGGTTTGCGTCCTGAAATGGAGACAAAATATGTAGCCCCGCGGAATGCCACAGAGCAGGTAATAGTTGATGTGTGGAAAGAGGTCATTGGTGTGGATAAGATAGGGGTGTACGACAATTTTTTTGATCTGGGGGGTGATTCCATTATAAGCCTGCAGGTGGTTAGTCGGCTGAATCAAAAAGGATATAATATCCAGCCTAGAGATATACTTCAATACCAGTGTATAGCAGATTTGGCCCCTGCTGCAGATATTGTCCCTACCTTAAAGGTTGACCAGGGGCCTGTAGTCGGAACCTCTCCGCTTACACCGATACAGAGGTGGTTTTTTGAACAGGATTTAGAGAACAGGAGTCATTTTAATCAGGGTGTGCTGTTTAGATCGGAGATAGGTGTAAAAGAGGAGGCTTTGAGGAAGAGTTTGCAGATATTGATTAATCATCATGATGTATTGCGGATGAGATTCAAAAAAGATGGTGATAGTTACATGCAGGAGTTTATGCCTTTGGGAGAGGCTGTGTCTCTGGTGGTAAAGGATCTATCTGAAGAGCTTAATAAAGATAAGGCTTTAGAAGAAGAGATTTCAGAATTGCAAAGAGGCCTTGACATAGAAGAGGGTCCTGTATTCAGGGTAGGTTTATATCATACAGGAGATGATAGGAACTATTTGTTATTGGTAGGACATCATCTTGTAGTGGATGGTGTATCATGGAGGATACTATTACATGATTTAATAATAGCCGCTGGTCAGGTTTTGGGATCCGGAGCAATAGCCTTGCCTGACAAGACGACATCGTATAGGGATTGGGCTCATTCACTTGATGAGTATGCTAGAAGTGATGGCATTTTAAAGGAGGCATCGTATTGGGAGGGTGTATTGCCTGATAGCATTCCAGAACTCCCGACAGATCATGATTTAGGGGTTAATGATATAGCCTCTACTGATGTAGTAAGTATAGAGTTGGGGGATAAGGACACCCATGCTTTATTGAAGGGTGCGCACAGGGCATACAATACAGAGGTGAATGATTTGTTGCTTACGGCATTGATAAGGGCGCTTCAAGGATGGACAGGCCGTGATGATGTATTATTCGACCTTGAGGGTCATGGCAGGGAGGATATGATAGACGGTGTAGATATATCGCGGACAGTTGGTTGGTTTACCACGATTTTCCCTGTTGCTTTGTCAATTGATAGGAATGCAGATATTGGATCTCAAATAAAGTATGTGAAGGAGATGTTGCATACGATACCGAATAAGGGTTTCAACTTTGGCGTGTTGAAGTATATGTGTGGGATGGATTTTGATGGTTATATAAGTGCAGGGATAAGTTTTAATTATCTGGGTCAGGTGCCAAATATAGGTTCTGATAGCTCTGTCAGCATAGTGAATATGGATGTTAAGAATATGATAGGAGGGTGTAACAAACGGCCGAATCTGATAGATGTCCTATGTTTAGTTATAGGTTCTCATCTTAAGATAGAGTTTGTATATAGCAAGAATAAACACATGAGGGAGACCATAGAGTCTTTAGCTCTCAGGTTTAAGGATGAACTATCGCGAATTATTTTCCACTGCATTGACCCGAATAACTTTGATATTACACCGTCTGACTTTGAACTGGCCGGCCTGGATCAATCACAGCTTGATAAAATTACTGAATTTAAGTAAGGAGTCGAAAATAGGTTATTTAACAAAGAAAAATATCGCTGATATATATCCCTTATCACCTGTGCAACAAGGCATGTTATTTCATACCTTGTATGATCCTGATACGTCTGTCTATTTTGAACAATTCTGTTGTACTATTAAATCTTCATTAAACCTGGATCACTTTGAAGATACATGGAACTATCTGATAAAACAATACCCTACTTTCAGAACTGTATTTAACTGGGAAGATGGAGATCAGCCCCTTCAGATTGTGTTAAAGGAGAGAGCTGTAAATCCAGGTATTCATAATCTTAAAGCCCTCAATGAGATGGAGCAGCAGCAAAAGATTAATGACTTTCTTGTCTCAGACAGAAATAATCCATTTGACTTGGCAAAAGGTCCTCTTATACGCCTGAATGTCCTGCTACTGGATGAACAAAGATATTATTTCGTATGGAGTTATCACCATATTTTACTTGATGGTTGGTGCCTGCCTCTTATCATGGGGGATTTCTTTAATGTATACAATGCATTAGATAGGGGAGAGCCTCTACCAGTAGTAAATAGGCTCCCTTACAAAAATTATATTGTATGGCTTTCAAAACAGGATGAAGAAAAGCCAAAGAAATTCTGGACAGATTACCTGCAGGATTTTGACACGCCAACATCTTTGCCTGCGGACCACAGGTCAGCAAGGCGCATTGGTTATGAGGTGGCAACTCAGGCACTGGCATTTTCAAGAGATCAGACACTAATGCTGCAGGATGCGGCTCGTGGGATGCGGGTTACCTTAAGCACCTTGGTCCAGGGGGCCTGGTCTATTTTACTGAGTCGATACTCTAATCATGATGATGTAGTCTTTGGGGTGACCGTATCAGGAAGACCCACAAATCTACCGGGTTCTAATGATATGATAGGTCCCTTTATTAATACACTGCCTATTAGGGCCAGGTTGGATAGCGGTGTAACTGTTAAAGAATTATTAAGAGATCTGCAAGAACATGTGTTAAATACACAGGAATATGAGCATTCCTTGCTGCCGGATGTTCAATCATGCAGCTCTGTACCAGGGGGCAAAAGCCTCTTTGACAGTATAGTAGTGTTTGAAAATTATCCTATGGATTTCAAGGCCCTGGATTTGCAAGGTGAGGGGGGGATATCTGATATCAGGGGCATAGAGATGACGAATTATGACCTTTGCCTTGTAATAGCACCAGGACCTGAGATGAAGCTGAGCTTAACGTATGCGACAGACCTTTTTGAGGATGCAACAATTGAGCGCATCCTTATCCATCTTAAAAACTTGTTACTTGATATGATTCGAGATACTAATACCATCATATCCGATCTCGAATTTTTGAGCGGACATGAAAAGAGGGTCTTGATTGAGGATTTCAATGATACTTGTGTGGTATATCCTGAGAACAGGTGCATACATGAGCTTATAGAAAACCAGGTGGATACTAGTCCTGATAGGATTGCTGTAGTATCTGGGGATGAGAGAGTTACCTATGCTGAATTAGACAGAAGATCCAATCAGTTGGCACATTATCTAAGGTCTAAGGGCATTGGGCCTGATGTCCTTGTGGGTATAATGGTAGATAGGTCTGTAGAGATGGTGGCAGGTGTCTTAGGTATCTTGAAGGCAGGTGGTGCTTATGTACCGTTAGATCCTGAATATCCGTTAGCTCGACTTGAGTACATGATAAGAGACTGTGATGCGAAGGTATTACTGGTTCAATCTTTGGGGGATGATAGGTTTTCTTGGTATAATGGTGATGTAATTTGTTTAGATAGGGATTTAAAAGATATAAGATTGATGCCTGAAAACAGGCCTGAGTGTATAAATAAAAGTAAGGATTTGGCGTATGTGGTTTATACCTCTGGGTCAACAGGCCAGCCCAAGGGGATAGAGATAGAGCATAGGGGGTTAGTAAATTACATTACCTGGGCTATCAGGTATTATGATATAGTGGGGCATGGGAGTTTTCCCCTATACACCTCCATGTCGTTTGACCTGACAGTAACAAGTTTGTTTGTGCCGTTAGTAGCCGGGGAACGGATAGAGATCCAGCCTGCTCAGTTAGATCCTTCCACATTGTTAGAAGGCATAGCCAGGAGTTCTGTTTGTGATATTGCCAAGTTGACGCCGGCGCATTTGGAGATATTAGACAATCTCACATCAGGCAGAATGAAGATATCCGAGCAGTTGAACAGGTTTATCCTGGGTGGTGAGGCTCTATCCCCGGTAATTGCGCGTTCTCTATTAGAAAAGTATCCGAATCTGGTCTTTTACAATGAGTATGGTCCTGCTGAGACTGTAGTAGGGTGTATAGTATATAAGTTTAATGAATTAGATCCTTATTGTACAAATGTGCCTATAGGCAAGCCTATAGCGAATACAAAGGTATATATCTTAGACAAAGATTTGAATCTTGTGCCTACAGGTGTGCCTGGTGAGATATGCATATCAAGTCCGGGTGTAGCCAGAGGTTATCTGAATAAGGAGGATATAACCCGGGAGAGTTTTGTGCCAAGTCCTTTTATAAGTGGTGAGAGGATATACAGGACAGGTGATCTTGGTAGATGGCTTTCTGATGGGAATATAGAGTATTTAGGCAGGATAGATCATCAGATAAAGATCAGGGGTTATCGTATAGAGTTAGAGGAGATAGAGGCGGTACTGGCCGGCTTTGAAGGTATACGTGATTGCGTGGTAGCAGGCAAGGATGATGCTTCAGGCAACAAGTATTTGGTTGGTTATTATGTAGCTGATAAAGAGATAAGAGTGGACGAGTTGAGAGACTTTCTGAAGGAGAGCTTGCCTGACTACATGGTACCCCCTCGTTTTATGTGGCTAGAAAGCCTACCTCTTACCGCGAATGGCAAGGTAGATCGTAAGTCCTTGCCTGAGCCTGAAGGCTTGCGTCCTGATATGGAATGAGAGTATGTAGCCCCGCGTAATGCCACAGAACAAATCATAGCAGAGATATGGAAGGATGCCCTTGGTATAGATAAGATAGGTGTCTATGATAACTTCTTTGATCTAGGCGGACATTCCTTAAAGGCCATGCAGGTAATTTCCAAGATAAAGAGGGAACTAGGAGCAGATATCACCCTGCGAACTATATTTGAGGAGCCTAACATAGAAGGTATCTGTAAGGTAATATCCAGTGTTGGAAGACTTAAATATCCCCAGATAGAGAGGTTACCAAAGCAAGATTATTATGAACTGTCACATGCCCAAAAGCGCCTGTGGTTTTTGGATCAGCTCACTCCTGATACCCCCACGTATAACATACCCATGGCGGTAATGTTAGAGGGAGACCTGGATGTAGATGCAATGAGAGATGCATTGCAGGTGGTCGTTGACAGGCATGAGTCATTAAGGACTATATTCAAAGACAGGGATGGAAAACCAATACAGATAGTATTAGATGACTTAAGGGCAAACATTGAGATTGTGGATCCAGCCGGGGCTTCCATTAATGAAGATAGGCTTAGAATGCTTGCGTTTGAGGAGGCAATAAAGCCCTTCAATCTATCCCAGGGGCCGTTATTCAGGTTGAAGTTGTTTAAGGTCTCACCTAATAGGCATCTTTTTGTATTTACTATGCATCATATCATATCTGATGGGTGGTCTATGGAGACTCTGATAGAGGAGCTAATCTCTACTAGTATTGCCCTAGCAAAGGGAGAGGGACTTCAATTACCCGATCTATCCCTCCAGTATAAGGATTTTGCTCACTGGCAGAATAAGATATTAGAGGATGGAACCTTAAAGGATCAAGAGGACTACTGGTTGGAGAAGTTGGGAGGAGGGCTTCCTGTATTAGATCTTCCTACAGATTATCCCAGACCTCCTATGGAGACAAATAATGGTGCTGTATGTAGTTTTACAATTGACCCTGATATTACTTCAAAGCTAAGGAATATTATAAGGGATCAAGGTGTTACATTATTCATGCTATTGCTGGCCAGTTTTGATGTCCTCTTGATGAAATTGAGTAATCAGGAAAATATTATCGTTGGTTCTCCTATTGCCGGACGGAGTCACCCTGGTCTTGAAGACCTTATTGGATTTTTTGTAAACATGCTGGCCTTAAGGACAAATCTTAGTGATGATCTTTCCTTCATTGAATTACTTAAGCGTGTGAAGGAGACATGCCTGGATGCATATGCCAATCAGGATTATCCGTTTGACAGGTTAATAGATCTGCTCAATCCAGTACGGGATACAAGCAGACCCCCTATATTTAATGTTATGTTTGTCCTGCAAAATGAGTCAGATATCCTTGATGTGACCAAAGTAGGTGATATTGGAATTAAGAATATTGAATGGGATAGCAGGCCGGCTAAATTCGACCTGAGCCTGTATGTGTCTGAATTTAGTGACCGGCTTGAAGCTCAGTTTGAATACAACACAGACCTGTTTAATAGAGATACCATTCAGAGAGTCTCAGGTTATTTCTCCAATTTATTAGGTGGGATTGCAGCCAATCCGGGAACACATATATCTGGATATAAGATACTAGGTGAGGAAGAAAAGCAAAGGATCTTAGTAGAGTTTAATAATACTGATGCAGAGTTTCCAGGGAACAAGTGCATATATCAATTAATTGAAGAGCAGGTAGCAAGGACTCCGGAAGGGATAGCAGTAAGTCTTGGGGATGATTCGCTCACCTATAAACAACTCAATGAAAGATCAAATCAACTAGCCCGTTACTTAAGAGCTCGTGGTGTGGGTAAGGAGACTATGGTTGGTTTGATGCTGGATCGTTCCTTGGAGATGATGATAGCACTTTTAGGTGTCTTGAAGGCAGGGGGGGCTTATGTCCCCATTGGCACTGATTATCCAATCTCCAGAGTAGAATATATCTTGGATGATACACATGCACCTGTTGTATTGACTCAGGAGCGATTCATAAAGAATCTGCCGGATAGAGCGATACAGATTGTTTGTCTGGACACACAGTGGTCGGATATTGCTCAGGAAGATAGCGAAAATCTTGATCCCATAAGCGACCCTGAGGATTTGGCCTATGTAATATATACATCTGGTTCAACTGGAATACCAAAAGGAGTTGCGTGTATACACAAAGGTCTTTGCAATCGTCTGGTGTGGATGCAGGATGCATATCGTCTGAAATATGATGATTGTGTGTTGCAGAAGACGCCATATACCTTTGATGTGTCCGGATGGGAATTCTTCTGGGCATTGATGTATGGTGCCAGGATTCATTTCTTAAGACCTGGAGGAGAAAAGGACCCTAGCCATATAATGGAAGTGATAAGGGATAAGAAGATAACCACTATGCATTTTGTACCCTCCATGCTTAGTGCATTTCTGCATGTATTAGATGACAAAACAAAGGAATACCTGTCTTGCCTGCGCAGGGTTATATGCAGTGGTGAGGCTCTGTTAGCAGAGCACAGGGATAGATTCTTTAAGTATCTGGATTGCGAACTTCATAACCTGTATGGGCCTACAGAGGCATCTATTGATGTAACCTATTTTGTCTGCAGTCCGGAAGATAAGGCTAGTGTCATACCGATTGGAAAGCCTATAGCAAATACGCAAATATATATTTTGGATAAATATATGCAGCCTACACCTGTAGGAGTGCCAGGTGAGATCTATCTTGCAGGAGTAGGACTTGCACGTGGCTATGTAAATAAACCAGAAAAGACAGCCCAGGCCTTTATTGCCAGCCCCCTGGCCAAAGATGGTCGACTCTACAAGACAGGTGATCTTGGTAAGTGGTTAGGAGACGGGAATATAGAGTATTTAGGCAAGATAGATCATCAGGTAAAAATCAGAGGAAATCGTATAGAACTAGGTGAGGTGGAATCAATACTTGCGAAGTATGAGGGTGTATTAGATTGTGTCGTAGTAGATAAAGATGATAAGGCAGGAGAGAAGTACTTAGTTGGGTACTATGTAGCAGAGCAGGAGATATCAGTTAGTGACCTAAGGGGGTTTTTAAAGGAGAGACTACCAGAGTACATGATACCTTCCCGTTTCATGCATTTAGAAGGCCTTCCGCTATCACCAAATGGCAAGGTAGATCGCAAGGCCCTGCCTGAGCCTGAAGATCTACGCCCAGAGATGGAATCAGAGTATGTAGCCCCGCGCAATGCCACAGAACAGGCTATAGTTGGTATATTGGAAGATGTATTAGGGATAGACAAAGTTGGCATCTATGACAACTTTTTTGATCTGGGAGGGCATTCTCTGAAGGCAACCCAGGTTGTCTCTCGAATAAAGAAAGATTTAGAGGTCGACTTTGCTCTGGCTGCCATGTTTGAACATCAGAGCGTAGCAGAGATGGGCAAGCTGGTTGAAGACTTAAATGCCTCAGGGAAAAGGATTTCCTATCAAGATATTATCAGGGGTGAGAAACAACCATATTATGAAGTCTCAGCTGCACAGAGAAGGTTGTGGTTCCTTGATAAGATGACCCCCAATAATCCTGCCTATAATATACCCGGGGTACTGGTTTTTGATGACAGTCTGGATATTGATGCATTTCATAAGGCCCTACAGGCGGTTATTGATCGACATGCTTCTTTCCGTACAACCTTTGCTACCATAGACGGGAAACCTATGCAGATAGTAGCGGATTCGATGAAACTAGATCTTCCGATAGTTGATATATCTAATCTTGAGGTAAGCAATCAGCCCCAAGAGATAAGACAAATCGTCATGGAAGAATGTCTAAACCCATTTGATTTAGAGCAGGGCCCCCTGGTAAGGGCAAAGTTTATTGTAGACTCTTCAAAGAGGTATATCTTTATTATTAATATGCACCATATCATTTCTGATGGCTGGTCTCTGGGTATTCTGGCAAAAGACATAGGGCTTTTCTATGATGCATTTGCCCATGGCAAAACCCTGGACATCCCGGATTTGCCCCTTCAGTATACAGATTTTGCCTGCTGGCAAAATAAGGTATTAAGAGATGGTACATTTGATTCTCAGAAAAACTACTGGGTTGAGAAGCTGGGAGGAGAGTTGCCGATCTTAGATCTTCCTACAGATCATCCACGTCCTGTGATCATGACATACAATGGTTCAAGCATAAATATAACAACAGATACAAGGTTGACATCCAGGTTGAAAACGTTTGTAAAGCAACAAGGCCTCACTCTATTTATGCTGTTGTTGGCAAGTTTCCAGGTCTTGCTGACTAAACTCAGCTCTCAAGAGGATATCATTGTGGGCACCCCTATTGCAGGGAGAAATTATAAGGATCTCGAAGACATTATTGGTTTCTTTGTAAATACATTAGCTCTGCGCTCTGACCTTTCTGGTAATCCAGGGTTTACTGAACTGCTGGACCAGGTAAAGAAGACCTGTATTGATGCATATGCTAATCAGGATATCCCGTTTGACGAGCTCATTACTATATTGAACCCACAGCGTCATACCGATCGTTCTCCGATCTTTTCTGTTATGTTTGATCTGGAAAATATTGGGGGTAACCTCACCCATGGTATGTCTTCTACAGATACCATGAAGAGTTTGGAAGATATGAACGTGGGAAGTTCTACTGCCAAGTTTGACTTAATGCTGAGTGTGAAGGAATGGCCTGATATCCTTTATATGCAATTTGAATACAATACAGATCTCTTTGAGCGAGAAACCATTGAGCGTTTTGCGGGGTACTATCAGACACTACTTACAAATGTCCTTGATAATCCAACATCTAGGTTATCAGATTTAGAAATCTTAAATAAAACTGAGAAGCGGCAGTTATTGATGGAATTCAATGATACTGCATCTAGCTTCCCTTCTGAGAGGTGCATTCACGAGTTATTTGAGAAACAGGTGGAAAGGATACCTGATATACCTGCCGTAGTATTTATGGATCAAAGTCTTAGTTATAGGGAGCTAAGCAAGAAGGCGAATCAGCTTGCCCATTATCTCAGGTCTTTAGGCATTGGTCGCTCCAGCCTGGTTGGTGTAATGATGGACCATTCTATAGAGATGGTGCTATCGATGCTGGCAATATTAAAGGCAGGAGGTGCATACCTTCCTTTAGATCCCGGATATCCGGAGGAGCGGTTAAGGTTTATGATGGCAAATTCAGGTACGAAGGTTATTATTACCACAGAGAAGTTTTTTCATAAGATACCGGCACAGGACATGAGTGTAGTATGTTTAGATATGATAGATAAAGAGATCTCTGCGCAAGAAGATACCAATCTCGATGTTATAACCGCACCTGAAGATTTGGCCTATTCCATATATACCTCAGGCTCTACTGGCAGGCCCAAGGGTAATATGCTGCATCACAAAGGGGTGGTTAATCTGGTAACCGCGCTTAAACAGCAGATTTATTCTGCCTATGATTCGCCTTTGAATGTAGGGCTTATGGCATCGTTTTCATTTGATGCATCAGTTCAACAGATCTTTGCTGCCTTATTGCTTGGCCATACCCTCTATCCAATACCAGAGGAGATCAAACAGGACGCAACCATCCTAATCCCATATATAAAAGAGCATCGGATTCAAGTTATTGATGCCACACCTTCTTTAGTTGAGATTATGTCAGCTGGTGGTATGGCAGAGGAAGTTGGACTTGGTCTCAAACATTATATTATTGGTGCAGAGCCTTTATCCCCTTCTTTGGTGGAGCGATTCTTTGGAGGTGGTAAGAATAAAGAAGTAAAGTGGACCAATATATATGGTATCACAGAGTGCCACGTTGATTCCGTCTCATATTTGATCGATCCTGATGTTACGGGTAAGATGGTGCGTATCCCTATAGGTAAGCCTTTATGTAATACCCAGATATATATCTTGGATAAATATATGAATCCAGTGCCAATGGGCGTTCAAGGGGAGATATATATCGGAGGTGTGGGTGTCGGCTATGGCTATTTAAACGATTCAGAAAGGACAAAGAAGGCATTTGTCAAAAATCCCTTTGGACAGGGCTCTGTTTATAAGACAGGGGATCTTGGCAGGTGGCTTCCTGATGGGAATATAGAGTGTCTTGGCCGTATAGATCATCAGGTAAAGATAAGAGGATACAGGATTGAGTTAGGCGAGATCGAATCGGGTTTATCCAATTACCCCTTGATAAATGACTGTGTGGTTATTGATAAGGATGATAAAGAAGGCAATAAACATATTCTGGCCTATTATGTATCAGATCAGGAGATAAGTGTATCTGATCTAAGAAAATTTCTCAAAGAGACTCTGCCTGATTATATGATTCCTACTAGATTTATCCCTCTGGAGAGTTTGCCTTTGACACCTAGTGGCAAGGTGGACCGGAAATCATTGCCAGAGCCAGAGGGCCTGCGTCCTGAGATAAGTTCGGAGTATGTTGTCCCACGCAATGAGATTGAGCAGGTAATAGTTGATGTATGGCAAGAGGTCCTTGGCATAGACAGGATAGGCGTCTATGATAACTTCTTTGATTTAGGGGGGGATTCTATCATAAGCATCCAGGTGGTAAGCCACCTCAAGAGAAAGGGGTTAGAAATCAAACCAAGGCATATATTTGAGCATCAGTGTATAGCGGAGCTAGCTCAGGTTGCTGAAGTTGCCACCGTTATTGAGGCATACCAGGGGCCTGTAGTTGGAGTATCTCCGCTTACACCGATACAGAGGTGGTTTTTTGAACAAGATTTAGAGAACAGGCATCATTTTAATCAGGGTGTGATGTTTAGATCGGAGATGGGTATAAAAGAAGAGGCCTTGAGGAAGACTTTGCGGGTATTGATTGATCATCATGATGTATTGCGGATGAGGTTCAAAAAAAATGGTGCCAGTCACATACAGGAGTTTATGCCTTTGGGAGAGGATGTGTCTTTGGTGGTAAAGGATTTATCTGAAAATGTTAATAAAGATAGGGCACTAGAGGAAGAGGTTACAGAGTTGCAAAGTAGTCTTGATATAGAAAGGGGCCCTGTATTCAGGGCAGGGTTATATCATATAGGTAGTAGAGATTACCTGGTATTGGTAGGTCATCATTTAGTAATGGATGGTGTATCTTGGAGGATATTATTAGAGGATCTACTTGCAAGTTATGATCAGACGTCAAAGTCAGAGGAGATAATCTTGCCTGACAAGACGACATCGTATAGGGATTGGGCTATTTCACTTAATGAGTATGCCAGGAGTGACGGCATTTTAAAGGAGGCATCGTATTGGGAAGGCATATTGCCTGATAGTATTCCAGAACTCCCGGTGGATCATGATTTAGGGGTTAATGATATAGCCTCTACTGATGTAGTGAGTATAGAGTTAGGGGATAAAGACACCCATGCTTTATTGAAGGGTGCGCACAGGGCATACAATACAGAGGTGAATGATTTGTTGCTTACGGCATTTATGAGGGCGCTTCAAGGATGGACAGGCCGTGATGATGTATTATTCGATCTTGAGGGTCATGGCAGGGAGGATATGATAGATGGTGTAGATATATCGCGGACAGTTGGTTGGTTTACCACAATCTTTCCTGTTGCTTTGTCTATTGATAGGAATGCAGATATTGGATCTCATATAAAGTATGTGAAGGAGAGGTTGCATACGATACCGAATAAGGGTTTCAACTTTGGCGTGTTGAAGTATATGTATGGTAGGGATTTTGGTGGCTATACAAGTGCAGGGATAAGTTTTAATTATCTGGGCCAGGTGCCGAATATGGGTTCTGATAGCTCTGTCAGCATAGTGGATATGGATGTTAAGATTATGACAGATAGACACAACAAGCGGTCGAATCTGATAGATGTAGTATGCATAGTTGAGGACTCTCACCTCACGGTAGAGTTTATATATAGCAAAAATAAATATGTAGAGGCCACAATCAACTCTTTAGCTAAAAGGTTTAAAAAGGGATTATTAGACGTAATCCATTTCTGCATACGGCCAGGGCATGAAGGGTATACCCCATCGGATTTTGAACTTAAGGATATAACCCAGGATCAGTTAGACGAGCTTTTAGAGGAAATCCAAGATATTTAAGGAAAAAGATCATAATGGTTGTTAGAAAGATCAACAAAAAGATTGAGGATATTTATCCTTTGTCACCTATGCAGCAAGGCATGCTCTACCACTCCTTGTATGGGGCTGAAAGTGGTCTTTATTCGGAGTTATACAGGTTTACTATCAATGGGCCCTTAAATATAGACCATTTTAGAGCGATGTGGGATCACCTGGCAAAAGTGCGCCCGGTTCTTAGAACAATATTTCGGTGGAAGAAACTGGATTCTCCTGTTCAGATTGTGCTTAAAGAACGTCGGCCTGCTTTTGATATCAAAGACTTGAGAACAATTGCCGAGGATGACCAGAAAAGGGAGCTAGACACATTTTGCCAAAAGATCCGCACTACGCCTTTTGATCTGGAGAATGGCCCCCTAATGCGGGTAACTCTATTCTTGCTAGGTAAGGATAAGATTCATGTTGTATGGAACTTTCATCATATCCTTATGGATGGGTGGTCCATCCCTGTACTTATGCGTGATCTTTTCACTATTTATATTGCCCTTGAGGCAGGACAGAAACTGCCGTATCCTACGGCTCGTCCTTATAAGGATTATATTAGGTGGCTAGACAAACAGGATAAAGACTCTGCAATGACCTTTTGGGAGAAGCAACTCGGAGATTTTAGTGGCCCAACGCCTCTGTCTGCGGATTATCATCCAGCCAAGAGAGAGGGTTTTAGTGTAGGTAAAAAGGCTTTGGACCTATCACAAGAATTAACCTCTGGATTAAATGCGGTGGCCAAAGATGCAAGGGTTACTTTAAGTTCATTGATAAGTACCGCATGGGCAATATTGTTAAGTCGTTATAGTAATGAAGATGATATAGTCTTTGGGTACACAGTTTCAGGTAGGCCTCCGGATCTGGAAAGCTCTGAAGATATAGTAGGATTATTTATTAATACTCTACCTCTTCGGGTTAAGATTGATGAAACCAAGGGTTTTTTAGCATTATTGAAAGATGTACATGATCAGTCTGTAGAAATACGTGATTACGAATACTCGCTCCTTACAGATATCAAGGCATGTAGTTCTGTTCCAGGGGGGCAGAGTCTTTTTGATAGCATAGTGGTTTTTGAAAACTATCCATCTGAGAGTATAAATATCGAAGGGGATTTTTCCATATCAGACTTTGCTGTTACAGAGATGACAAATTTTGACATAACAGTCCTGGTATCCCCAGGCAAGCAAATGAACATATGTATAGAATATGCAAAGGATATCTTTAAGGACTCAACCATAGAGCGTATGATCTCTCATTTGCATAACTTACTGGAGAATATTGCAGTCCGCCCCAAGGCCCAAGTCTGTGATCTGACGATGTTAAGCAAAGAGGAAAGTCAGCAGTTATTGGTAGAGTTTAACGATATGGATTCAGATCTCCCAAAGGACAAAAGCCCATACCAGTTGTTCGAGGAACAGGTGAGAAAAACTCCAGAACAGACAGCAGTAGCCTTTGAGGATAATTCACTTACCTATAAAGAACTGGATGAGAAGGCCAATCAGCTTGCTCATTATCTTAGGAAAAAAGGAGTGGGTAAAGAGGCTATGATTGGGTTGCTGCTAGAGCGTTCCTTAGATATGATAGTAGGGATCTTGGGGATCCAAAAGGCAGGTGGTGCTTACATCCCTATGGATCCTGAGTATCCGAAGCCGCGGCTGGAGTATATGCTAGAAGATACTAAAGCTCCAGTTTTAGTTACTCAAAGTGCACTTTTGGAAAGAATATCAAAGCGCCCCACTAATACAGTGGTCTTAGATACAGACAGGGATAAGATCAGCCTTGAATCTAAAGACGATCCTTCGCCTTTAAGCACCCCGGAGAACTTATCTCACGTCATCTATACCTCTGGCTCTACAGGTGTACCAAAGGGTGTAATGATTGAGCATAGAAATGTTATTGCCTTTTTATATTGGTGCATGGAGGAGTTCTCTTTTGATGAATATGAGAAGATGATAGCCTCTACATCCATATGTTTTGACCTATCAGTGTTCGAGTTCTTTCTTCCATTAATCACTGGGGCTCAGGTTATAATACTAAGGTCATCGTTGGAGATTGATGACTACCTTAAAGATCATGCAGCAACTATGGTAAACACAGTACCTTCAGCACTAAAGCATTTCCTTACCGTGACCAATACGCGGCATCGCATAAAGGCTATAAACCTTGCCGGTGAGCCTTTAAAACTTGATTTGGTGCAGAAGGCGTATGATACTCTCGATGTTGATATAATAAGAAATTTATACGGCCCTACAGAAGATACTACTTATTCAACAAATTTTAGAGTACCTAAAGATTTTAATAGACAGCCTTTGATTGGTCGGCCTATCTCTAATACCAAGGCTTATATACTGGATAAATACCTCAATCCAGTACCAGTTGGAGTGATTGGAGAGATCTACCTTTCAGGCGCCGGCATTGCACGCGGTTACTTGAATGCACCTGAGAAGACTACCCAGAGGTTCATACCCAATCCATTTGCAACCCTAAAGGATAATTATTTGTATAAGACAGGAGACTTGGGCCAGTATCTATCTGATGGTAATATAGAGTTTCTTGGTAGAGTAGATTATCAGGTAAAGATTAGAGGTAATCGTATTGAATTAGGGGAAATAGAGGCACGTCTGTCTACTTATGAGGGCATAAGCGATTGTGTAGTGATTGATAAAGATGATAAAGAAGGTGATAAATACTTGGTTGCTTATTATGTATCCCCCAAGGATATCTCTATTACGGATCTCAGGTCATATCTGAAGGAAATCTTGCCCGAATATATGGTACCCTCTCGTTTTGTGCATTTAGAGAGCTTACCACTTACACCAAATGGCAAGATAGATAGGAAGGCGTTGCCTGAGCCTGAGGGCTTACGTCCCGAGATGGAAGCTGTCTATACAGCCCCGCGTAACGATATAGAACGTATAATAGCAGAGGTCTGGGAAGCCGTGTTAGGCATAGATAGGGTAGGTATTCATGATAACTTTTTCGATCTAGGCGGACATTCCTTATTGATAATGAAGGTGCTTGCAAAGATGCAACTCGAGTATCCTATAGGTGTACAAGATTTCTTTGATTACCAGACAGTTGCAGAACTTGCTCAGATTATATCTGAACGTATGGAAAGTGTAGATGTGTCAAGGGTGGAAGATACTATATCAGAGGTAGATGCCGAATCTGATAAAAAGATAGATATAGAGATATCTGGCCTTAAGGAAATGCCGAAGAATATACTCCTTACTGGAGCTACTGGATACCTTGGTTCTTATCTCTTATATGAGTTGTTACTCAAGACAGATGCTTGCATATATTGCCTTATTCGCGGGACCAATGAAGAACAGATCAGAGAAAAACTTCAAGGCAGCCTTGATTTTTATTTTTCCGGTAAGGAGATGGATTATTCCAGAATAAGACCTGTTTTTGGTAATTTGGAGCAGGATGGATTGGCTCTTAGTAAGGGTATAGCTAAAAAATTGTCTGAAGAGGCAGATACTATTATCCATACAGCAGCTGATGTGAGACATTTTGGGGAATATGAGCATTTTAGAAATATTAATGTCTATGGTACAAAAAGACTTCTTGAGATAGCTATCTCTGGGAAATGTGAGCGGTTTCATCATATCTCTACTCTTAGTGTTAGTGGGAATTATATATCCGAGATGGAACAGATAGTATTTAAAGAGATAGACTATGATAGAGGCCAGAAGCTTGATAACGTCTATGCACGGAGCAAGTTCGAGGCAGAAGGTATAGTAAGGGATGCAATGAAGCAAGGCTTTAATGCCACTATATATAGGGTAGGGAACCTAGTGGGTGATTCTATTACAGGTCAGTTTCAGCGATCTATTGAAACAAATGCATTTCACGGTCTGCTCAAGGCATCACTTGATATGGGAATAATGCCTGATGTATCAGATGGTTTGTTTGACCTCACCCCAGTTAATTCTTGTAGTAATGCGATCGCAGAACTCATGTTACTACCAGAGACAGCAGGGCAAACACTGCATATTTATAACCCATATCAAATCAGCCTTAAAGATTTAGCCCAGATGATGCAATCTATAGGTTATAGGATAGAGATTATGTCTCCAGAAGACTATTTGGATTCGATTAATAAAATAGAGCCTAATTCAGAAAAAGGAGAAATACTTGAGAAATTGGTACCTCACCTAACAGGTTCGCTCTCTCCAAAGACCGGGATTATATATGATAACAGGATAGCAAGGCATTTTCTCAAAGCAATTGGTTTCCAGTGGCCCAAGATTGACAGAGATTTGGTGGATAACTTAATCAAGTATTGCGCCCGCATTGGTTATATAAAACCTCCAATAGATAAAGAACAGATGTTGCCTTTGGAGGATACAGGAAAATAGTTTCTTTTAGTTAAATCATTATACAATAGAGGAGGGATGATGAAAATAGCAATAGTTACAGGTGCTTCTTCAGGTATGGGTAAAGAATTTGCCCTCCAGATTGAAAAGTCTTATGATCTTGATGAAATATGGCTGATCGCAAGGCGAAAGAATCTACTGGATGAAGTTGCAGGTAAGTTGGAATGTGCGCTTGGTATTGTCCTCCCAATGAGTCTTACATCCAAAGAAGACATGGAAAGGCTTAAGAGGAAGATTACCGAGGAGAGGCCAGATATAAAGATATTGGTAAATAATGCTGGTTATGGACTTATAGGGCCGTTTATAGAGTCCTCTTTGGATGTTATCATGGATATGATAGATTTGAACGTAAAGGCCTTGGTGGAGCTCACCCATGTTTGTATTCCATATATGCATAGCGAGGCCTCAATCATCCAGATTGGATCAGTTTCTGGATTTATGCCAGAACCTAATGGAGCTGTTTATGCGGCAACAAAAGCATTTGTTTTGAGTTTCTCAAATGCACTTTATCAGGAAGTGAGAAACCAGGGTATACATGTTGTCACGGTATGCCCTGGTCCTGTGGAAACCATGTTTTTGAAAGTGGCATCTAGTGGAAGGATGGAGACCCCTAAGTCTGCAGCTAAGGCAGAAAATGTGGTAAGACTGGCGCTCAAGGATGCAAAAAAAGGCAAACTCAATTCAACGTATGGCTTCATCCCAAGGGTAAGTATACAGCTTCCAAGGATTTTAAGTAGAAAATTATTGCTGAAGATGCTAAAGTAGTGAATAGTAAACAGTGAATAGTAAATAGTGTCCGAAATGCTAAACAAATCCAAATGACCGAAATGTGAGAATAAGAATTGGCGAAATAAGTTTTGATATTGTGATTTTGGATTTTGATATTGTTTAAGGTTTAGAAATTAGGATTTAGGATTTTTCTACATTCAATATAAAATAACATATATATTTTCGTCGTTGTGGCCCGCCACAGGCGGGTGGTATAATAAATCAAATAGTTATAAAGGGGACAATAGTTTGAGTAACGCATGGATCAGGTTCTCAGATAGTAGAGATAGTTCTATTCGCATGTTTTGTTTTCCGTATGCTGGTGGCGGTGCACAGATCTTTCAGCCATTGGGTAAGATGGTACCCCGAGGGGTAGATGTATTTGCACTGGAATTACCGGGGCGAGGGAGGCGTTTTAGGGAGCGCTTGTTGGGTGATATGGATTCAATCGTCAATGATGCCATGAAAGGAATTCTTCCTCTATTGGGTAATGACTTTATCTTCTTTGGTCACTCTCTAGGGGGGCTTATTGCCTTTGAATTGGTCAGAAAACTTCGGCGCAAGCGGTTTTCTCTGCCGCGGCACTTGTTCGTATCTGGTGTGGTTGCACCCCAGATACCCAATAATGAGCCCCCTGTATGCAATCTGCCCCATGATGCATTTATTAAGAAGCTCAAAGAGATGGGAGGAACACCCCCTGATGTATTTGATAATGAGGAATTACTGGAACTCATGATACCCATGCTTAGAAGTGATTTTCAGGTTTATGAAACATACAAGTATGTTTCAGAGGCACCTCTGGAATGCCCGATTACTGTATTTGGAGGGGCCAGGGATAAAATAGTAAAGCCAAAGTATATTAAAGAGTGGTCGAGACAAACAAGTATCTTATTTTCACACCATATCCTAAACAGCGGGCATTTTTTTATACATACACATCTTAGTGATATATTAGATGTTATAACCAGGACCATAACTTTGGAAAGGTCATGGTAAATTCCCCGTTTCCGGAATATGTTGGCTTTGCTGTAAAGACGATGGATGACTTAGATGATTATTCGCTATCATCCGAAGAGTTGAAGATTATAAGCCCAAGGGCAGTGGAAAAGAGAAAGATAGAGTTTGTTCTTGGAAGGGCTGCCTGCAATAGCGCATTAAGTGGTGTAGGCCTTACTCCCCCTCCGCCTGTGCTAAAGGGAAGATCAGGTGAGCCTATATGGCCTGAAGGATATGTGGGTGCTATTTCTCATACTAGGAAGATTGCTGTGTGTGCTGTATGTCCTAAGACCAGGGCAGACGGCATCGGGATGGATGTAGAAGAGATAGAAGGTAATATATCTCCTGATGTATATAATATTGTTTGTATTGGCCGGGAGCTTGAGTGGGTATTAGAAGATCAGTCACAAAGCGTAACAAGATTCAAACAGATATTTTCTGCAAAGGAAGCCGCATTCAAGGCGTTTTATCCCCAGGCACTGGAATTTCTGGATTTCAAGGATGCCATTTTGAGCTGGGATGATGAGGAAGACCACTTTCTTGGCGAACTCTTGAGACCGGTGGGAGATGCGTACCCTAAAGGCTATGGCTTCAATGTGGGGAGCCTCATTGTGGATGGCCTTGTGTTCAGCTTTATCCTTCTGCCTCCAAAATCCCTCCTGTAATTAGCATAAAAACCTCTGGATTTTCCTTGAGGCACCGGTGTAAAATACATGACCAAATTGATTATGGGGTATTATAGCTGATGAGGAAACAATCATTACGCATTATCTTTGCGGTTATTCTTAGCGTATTTTTATTCGTTGGGCCTCAGGAGTTGAGGGCCTTCGATACCCACATCACGGATGATAAGTCGTTTGCAGCAAAGATGGAAGAGTTGCTCGAGGTGTATAACATCCCATCCGTCTCTGCCTGCATATTGAAGAAGGATAAAAATGGCATTTGGGATATCGCATGGAAAGGCACCTATGGCTACAGAATTGCCATCCGACCAAGAATCAGGGCAGACCAGGACACCATATACGCGATTGGCTCCATTACCAAAACATTTACCGCAAGTGCAGTGATGCAGCTTGTTGAGAAGGGACTTATAGACCTTGATGAGGATGTGAGTACATACATGCCATTCCCCATCAAGAATCCTGGCTTGGGTTATAATGACCCTGATGATCCCGTACCCCCGATCACCGTAAGGTATCTACTCTCCCATCGGGCCGGGCTTCCCAAGACCACCTTTGATTTCTTCACCAATCATACGGACATGTCCTATCTTGAATTCGGAGTATTCAAGAATATAGATGAGTTGAGGGTATACCTGAGTAGAAAGGAATCATGGGCCCATGCAGACCCCGATAAGAAAGGGAAGATCTATTACAAACCAGGAGAAAAGTACTGTTACTCTAATGTTGGATATCTGATTTTGGGATTTCTCATAGAACAGGTAATTAACAAAGATATAGATAAAGGGATGACATGGAAACAATACATTATTAAAAACATCTTGGCCCCCTTAGGCATGAGGAACACGAAGTTTTACTGGCTGGACTACCCACGAGGGACAAACCTGGCACAGGGCTATATCGAGAAAAGATTTGTAAGCCGGATTAACCCTGACTACCCCATTGATCCATCAGGGATGCTTGTCTCAGGCCAGGCATATTATGCAGAGGGCGTTCTCATGCCCGGACATATACTTGCTCCTGAAAATCCTGCACTGATGAATCCCACTGCAGGTATACTATATAATACCGGAGGGGCAGCAGGTCAGATGTTGAGCACTGCAAGTGATATTGCCTATTTTATGGTGGTTCACCTCAATAAAGGAAGAGGGTATGCGAGAGACAAGGATGGACATGTCATATACGACAAAAAACACAAACCTGCTGAGATCTTCATACTTTCTCAGAAAAGTATAAGGGCCATGCACAACGTTGATGATTCTGGGCTGTGTGGGGTTACGGATCCAAGTAAGTCTAACAGTGAATTGGGCATTTCCAGGTTTACCGGCTACGGCCTGGGCTGGATGCGGGTGAATTGGGGAGGGCGTTACTGGAATTACCCCTGGAACCCCGGGATGAATCCACAAGAAGGTGTTGACTGGGAAGAACTCAGGAAGGCCGGGGTCAAGAGAAGGAGGGCAGGGCAGGTTAGTGGTGCAAATATGTGTAAGGGCTTGGATGTGGAAGGGAATGCAGGAGATCTTCCAGGCTATCATGCTGAAATGTACCGGGTGTCAGAGAACCTAGCCATTATCTACCTCATGAACGAAGATTTCTCAGAGGAGACGCGTGACGAATCAAGGATGCAGCCGAAGAGGTTCAAACATTATACAACAGATCGTGACGGTGGAAAAACGCTCAAGGATGTGGATGGGGCATTACCGCATCACCTGGTGAAGTACAGCGAGATACAATATCTGCTACTCCAGAAGGCAGCAAGCCTTAATTGAGGGTATCCAAAGGTCATAAAAATGAAACCATGGGCAGGCTAGAGATACCATAGAGGAGCACATCATAGGTAAAATTTTGCTCTTTTTGGGAAAAGATTTCTATTTTTGGCTCCACAATTAAAATATAACTTAACAAAAAAAGAATGATTTAAAGAGATTAGAAAGCATTCTATGTGGTATGATATATGCTATAAATATGATGTATGCTATAAATAAGAATATAGAATTCAACATGTAATTACACACCTAAGAACATGAAAATCTTTATGAGGAGGGGGGTTTTATGAAAGGTACATTAAGGCTTTTTGTTTTATTGACTTTAGCTACGGCTTTGTCAGGATGCATTATGTCCACCTCGCCTGATCCCAGTGAGAAAATCACTATGCACCCCTTGAACATAGAAACATTCCTGGTGATTGCATCCAAAGCTCCTTATCCAAGCAACACTACCCTGAGTTACGAGTGGTATGTAGATGATGAATGGACAGGTAATTCCAGTTGCAGTTTTATCTATATACCTAGAATACGGGATATTGGGGACCATGTAATCCAGTGCAGGGTTGAGGTGCGCAAGTACGTTGATGGAGGATACGAGGTTATTTGGAGCGATTTTCGCAAATGGGATGTGGAAGTAGTGGAGTATCAGGTGGGGGTATAGCAAAATTGTTTGATATGAATCTCTAAACCAGGTGTTGGATATGGGCCTGCGGATCCTTTGTTCAAGGGTTTAGGTGGATAAGATAGTCGAGAGTCGTGAGTCAAAAAATAAGATAGTCGAGAGTCGTGAGTCGTGAGTCGAGAGTCAAAAAAAAGTAAAAGACAAAAGATTAAAGATTGATGAACTCGTAAAAAGCTCCGCTATGCCGACACGTCGGCATCATAATGGAAACGAACTTGCATAATGTATCATTTCGAACATCTCAATAACTTGTCATTTCGAACGAATGTGAGAAATCTTAGATTTCTCGTCGCTTAATCTCCTCGAAATGACAGAAAGGGTGCTCGCAATGACAATTTCTATAAGTACCTGATTGAAGATAACTTGGCATTAAAGACATTTTCATGCGCAACACAGAACCTGGAACCTTGAACACAGAACCTTTAATCCTGTGCCTTTTGCCTGTGATTAATAGCCCAAACCCCAAACCCCAAAACTCCGCCTCTATCCTTATCACTTGACTACTGCTTGTTTATTAGCGTAATTTAGCTGACATGAGTAAATACGATCTTGCCCTTGTACTTGGTGGTGGTGGTGTGAGGTGTATGGCCCATGTGGGTGTCTTTAAGGCATTAGAGAGGCAGGGGATCAAACCTGATCTTATTGTGGGAAGCAGCATCGGTTCTGTTATAGGCGGTGTGTATGCCTACAAAAACGAAACAGAATTTTTAAATAAATTTGCGCTGAAATTTTCCAATAATCCTGTTGTAAAAAGAATAGAAATTGCTTTGACCACGAACCCTAATAATTTACTATCCAAGCTCACCTCATTTTTTTTCTTTGGCATGGGCTTTGTCCATGCATTCTGGAAACAGGGCTTTATATCTGAGAGGCTTGTAAAAAAGGCGTATAAGGATGTAGTAGGCAAAGGTGTGCTTAACACTCGCCAGTTTTATCTCGAGAATTCAATCATCCCTTTTGCAGCACTTACTACAGACATAAAATCTGCTGAGGCTGTGATAATCACGAAAGGGGACATACCCAAGGCTATGTATGCGTCCAGCGCTATGCCAGGTGTGTGTAAGCCGGTAGAGTATGCCGGTAGATCCTTAATGGATGGTGGTATTATAAGTATCTTACCTGTCATGGCAGCCCATGTCTTGGGTGCCAGGAAGATTATTGCTGTGGATACAGAGTCCGAGATAAGGCCTCCCAGATACAATAATGCCATAGAGGCACTTGACATAGCGTCTACAATAAGGGGTTACAGGTGGAATATACTGGAGAAATCACTGGCTGATATAGTCATATCGCCATCTTCTATAAAAAGGTATGACTGGTATAGATTTAGCAAGGCCCCTGAGTGTATAGATGCAGGGTATAGCGTAACTATTGAGAGGATAAATGAGATCAAAGATGTAATAAGTGCTTCACCAAATAGAGAAAAACAGGATTTAAGGAGGTCTTTAGAGCAATTTTATCCATATTCTATAATATGATAATGGTCTATTAGAGATAAAAGGAGCATTGTTTTGAAAAGGGCATATAGTACAATACCAAAGGTGGATGTTATATTAAATGAATCAGCTTTATCCGGTCTTACCTATTCAAAGGATATCATCAAGATGGGTGTGCTAAGGGCCATAGAAGATATACGCGCATCTATCGAGTCTGGTCGTACAGCCAAGAGCCCTGATGCGGCTCAAATCGCATCTATTGTTGCGCATACGATTCAAACTGTAATGGAGGGAAGATTAAAAGGGGTTATAAATGCAACAGGCGTAATAGTCCATACAAACTTAGGCCGGGCCCCGCTTGCGAAAGAGGCTATAGATGCCATAACAGATGTGACAGGCAGGTACTGTAACTTAGAATATGATCTGGAAAAGGCATCAAGGGGTTCTCGCCAGGACCACATAAGGGGACTGGCTGCTCACTGTTTCGGGTCAGAAGATGCCCTTGTGGTCAATAATAATGCAGCTGCTGTCTTGATTGCGCTTGCCACCATGGCCGACGGCAAGGAGGTAATTGTATCCAGGGGAGAGCTGGTTGAGATAGGAGGGTCTTTCAGGATGCCGGATGTGATGGCATCAAGCGGGGCCATATTAAAGGAGACAGGGACTACCAATAAGACTAAGCTATCTGACTATGAAGAAGCCATTACAGAAGATACAGCCCTTATAATGAAGGTTCACCAGAGTAATTTCGCTATCGTGGGCTTTACCGAGGATGTGAGTATAAAAGAGCTGGCAGGGCTTGCCCATAGAAAGGGCCTGCCACTCTTTGTGGACATGGGTTCAGGCATACCGTTTTCTCTTGATGATGCAGGAATACATGACGAATGGACAATCAAGGGGTGTCTTTCCCAGGGTGCGGATATAGTGTCGTTCAGCGGGGACAAGGTGCTTGGCGGACCTCAGGCAGGTATTATTTTAGGCAGGCAAGATCTGATATCCTCTATTGCCAAAAATCCTTTGCACCGTGCCATCCGTATAGACAAGCTTACGATCGCAGCCCTGGCTGCAACATTGAGGCTGCTGGCAAAAGGCCGATCTGCGGCAATCCCTGTATTAAGGATGATATATGAACCACTAACTGATGTGGAAAAAAAGGCAGCCGTCCTAAGGGATAGCATTGGTTTCCCGGATTCAAAGGTTATACCCACCAACGCTGTCATAGGCGGCGGTGCTGCACCCACAAAATCCATACCATCATTTGGTGTTGTTATTTCTACCCCCAAGGCAGAAGAGATCTATTCAAGGTTGCGGCAGGAAGACCCCCCTGTCATATCGCGCATCGAGGAAGCAAGCCTTATATTTGACATGAGGACAGTGGACGATTCCCAGATAGATCCCCTTGCGGATAGTATAAAGAGGGTTTTGGCAGATGCCATATAGAATAGCCATAGCCCTAGGTGGCGGCGGGGTAAGAGGGCTTGCCAACATAGGGGTGTTACTTGCCTTGCAAGAAAATGATATTGTACCCGCCATAGTCGCAGGTACCAGTATGGGGGCTATTGTAGGCTCAGTATATGCAGACACAGCAAGTGCGGTTGAAACAAGGGATATTATAATGGGCTACCTCGGGGGTGAAGAGTTCCAGAAAAAGGCACAGCGCCTTAGCATGTCATCAGATATGGACAAGGGTTTTCTGGATAAGCTTTTTTTGACAGCAAAAAAGGGTTACTTCTATTACAGGACTTTATTCAGGAAGTCTGTCATATCGCCTGAGGCATTCTTTATGGAGATGGATGCCTTCATACCTGATAAGGATTTTTCAGAATTAAAGATAGCGTTTGCATGCGTTGCCTTAGATATAATATCAGGCTATTCTGAGATCTTATATTCAGGCCCCATAAGACCTGCCATAAGGGCTTCAAGTGCAGTGCCAGGGATATTGCCCCCTGTGAAGATAGAGGACAGGAGATATGTAGATGGCGGATGGGTCGAGTCTGTACCTGTCTCAGCAGCCAGATCTTTAGGCGCTGACTTTGTTATTGGGGTGGATGTATCAAGAGAGATCACCCCGGTCGATTATGACGCTGAGATGAAAAACAGCATGGATATCCTGTACAGGTCTGATGATATAGCCAGGTCTATCATGAATACCTATCGTACAAGGGAGGCGGATTTTGTAATACACCCTGATGTGGGCTCTGCCAGCTGGTCTGACTTTGATAATATAGATGCCTATATATCATCTGGTTACAAGGCTGCCAGGGATGTCATCCCGGCACTTGTAAAGGCAATAAGACTAAGAAGGATTAAAAACATCCTGTGGAAGAAAGGATAGAGATTACAGCAACACGGGAAGACAGCGGTATGCGCATGGATTTATTCCTTGCGCGGCATGCATCAATTACACGCTCTGCTGCAAGCAGATTGATTTCAGAAGGCCTTGTGGATGTAGAAGGATCTTACCCCAAGCCATCTTTGAAGGTAAGAGCGGGCATGGTAATCCATGTTGTCATGAAGAAACCTCAGGTGTCTTATCTGCCTGTACCACAAGACATCCCTTTAAATATTCTCTATGAGGATGCCCATATTATTGTCATAGATAAGCCGGCAGGCCTTGTGGTTCATCAAGGGGCAGGAAGGACTGATCATACCCTTGTAAACGCCCTTATTGCTCACTATCCTGAGATTGCAGGTGTTGGCAGTAAGGAAAGGCCGGGCATTGTTCATCGTCTTGATAAACTCACATCAGGTGTAATGATGGTGGCAAAGACTGCAGATGCATATCACACACTTTCCCTGGCGTTTAAGCTGCATACACATGAAAGGATTTATCGTGCGATATGCTATGGCCACATGCCTCAGGCCAAAGGATGTATCCGAACATTATTGAACAGGCATCCCAAAGACAGAAAAAGGATGAGTTCCAAGGTCACTCATGGAAGGGAGGCGGTGACCTATTGGGATGAAGTCAAGAAGTGGGATGGCTTTTCTTTGTTGAGCCTGTCTCTTGCCACAGGCAGGACCCACCAGATACGGGTGCACCTGGCTGATATGGGAAACCCTGTAGTTGCAGATCCTAAGTACGGTGGCAGGAAGAGGGTGAATAATGTGAAAGATCCTGTCATTGGGTCATATATAAAGGGTTTGAACAGACAGATGCTGCATGCGTATAAATTGGGGATTAAACATCCGATATCAGGGGAGTGGATGGAATTTGTCTCAAACCTGCCAGATGATATGAAGGCACTTATAGATTTGCTAGACCAAAAGGAGTCAGGGAGTTAAGAGTCGAGAGTTAAAGAGTTAGAAAAAATATCCATTAATACCAAGATGCAATCAACGTCATTGACACGTTCCGTTCCGATCTGCCATAGGTGTAACTGAGACACTCCCAACTCTAAACTCCTCAACTCTCAACTCTAAACCTAAAATTTATTTGACATTAGGTTATTAGTTGTCGATTATTAAATTATGTATAGATTTGGTTCCATTTTGGGCAACATAAATCCAACAATAGCACTGGTTATCAAGATTAGGGATAAATGGTCGGAGATAGCCGGGGATGTTTTGGCATCGCATAGTGTGCCTGTGCGCGTGAAAGGCACGATGCTATATGTTGTATGTGATTCTCCAATGTGGGTGCAACAGGTAGGCCTCCTTGCCCCTCAAATCACCCCGAGGATAAAGGAATATGCAGATGTTCATATAGATAAGATAGATTCCAAATTCGGGATGTTAAGGAAAGGCAATAAAGAAAACCATGTCCGTCACAAAAAGAAGATTGTTCCCCCCGATATAGATCCGGCAGTGGTTGCGAGGATAAAAGACCAGGAGTTAAGGCGGTGTGCTGAGAAACTTATGCAGATAAAGGATAAAGGGTGATGAGTAAAAAAATATCAGTCGTATCTTTGGGAGTTGTTATTGGTTTCTTTGTAATACTATCTCTGTGGTATGCATCCATCAGGGGATATATTCCCATTACATATAAAGACATCAAAACCAGGCATGAATTTATCAAATTTCTGGAGTCACCCAGGGATGATATGCGCGGTATAAAGATAAACCAGCACCTGCTAAATATAGGCAAGAGGCCGTCTTTGCAGATCCTGAAGGGTTATGAAAGGCCTTTTTATATAGTAAGGCCGTACAGGAAGATCAATCTGATCCCTCTAAACATGACAAAGGCTGAAGTAGTAGACTTCTGTCTCGATATTTCAGGCAATGAATTCAATATACTTAAAGACAGGGTAATTTCCAAGAAAGATATTGGGCCCGTATGGAGGGGCAGGGTCAAGGACTACAATATAGAGATCGTAAGGATAACTTCATTTAGTTATTTTGTATATGGCCTGAAAAATAGGCCTCTGTTTGTGTCACAGGTGGAGCTATCTAAAAGGCTTGGTATGACAGACAGCGAGATTATTGGAAGGATAATACCGATTCAAGACCAGTGGTATGCCGGATTTGTCTCCACTCTCGATACATCTTCCCCTCTAAGTCAGCCTTCAAGAGATGAATTAATTGCATGGCTTGAAGGTTAAGAAGTCCAATTAGACTTTGGACTTTAAAAATGGTGCCGGGAGCGGGACTCGAACCCGCACAGGCGTACACCTACTAGACCCTGAACCTAGCGCGTCTGCCAATTCCGCCACCCCGGCCTTACTTTGTCTTGAAAATTGGTGATCTTTCCCATATACTTATGCGCCTTAAAAAAGTCAAGAATTAGGAAGGAAATATATGAAGATATTTCGTGGTAATGATGAATTGAATCCCACCAAGTTTATTAGACCTGTGGTTACTATAGGTAATTTTGATGGGTGTCACTTGGGACATCAGGAGATATTTAAACGGGTAAAGACTCATGCGTCCGATATTGGTGGCACATCAATAGTGTATACATTCGATCCTCACCCCGCCTCTGTTGTACTTTATAATCATGATGTAAAGCTGGTCTTTACACTAGAAGAAAAGATAGAGGCAATTAAGGCCATGGGCATGGATACGCTTATTATAACCCCTTTTACGCGGGAGTTTGCAGATACCTCCCCTGAGGCCTTTGTAAGGGATATAATCGCAGACAGGATCGGAGCAAAAGGGGTAGTTGTCGGTCATGATTTTTCGTTTGGTAAAGGTGATAAAGGCAATTTCATGTTATTGAGACGCATGGCAAAAGATCTGGGCTTCTTTGTGGAAAAGGTAGACGAGGTGATATGTGATGGCATCCTGGTATCGAGTTCCAGGATCAGAAATATTATACAACTAGGTGATGTGGGTCTTGCAAGAAGACTCATGGCATATCCATACAGACTCCCAGGAGAGGTCATCCATGGAGAATCCAGGGGCCACAGTCTGGGTTATCCTACTGCCAACATAAGGCCATCTAAGACATTAATCCCTGCTCAAGGTGTGTATGCTGCCTACACGCACATTGAAAGGCAAAGGATGCCAGGCGTGGTAAATATAGGAGATAACCCTACCTTCGGAGATGGGGATCTTTCCATAGAGGTCCATATCTTTGATCTGGATAAAGATATATACGGAAAGAATATCACTGTCGAGTTTATTGACAGGTTACGGGCTGAGGTGAAATTTCCTGACAGCAGTTCCCTTATAAAGCAGATAGAGGCCGATTGTAAAAGGGCAAAAGAGATATTAAGAAAAGATCAGAGATGAATATATTTGCAATAGCTGATCTTCACCTGGGGATAGGTATAGACAAGACCATGGACATGTTTGGGCCTCACTGGGAAGACCATGTAAAGAGGCTTAAGGAGTCCTGGGGCAAAGTTGTAAACGAGACTGACCTGGTATTGGTCCCAGGAGATATATCATGGGCCATAAGCCTTGAGGAGGCCAAGACCGATATAGAATTTCTCAGTAGTCTGCCTGGTAAAAAGCTGATCATAAGAGGAAATCATGATTACTGGTGGGCAAGTTTGAAGAAATTGAGAGAATTCCTACCACCGGATATTATACCCATGCAAAATACCGCCTTTGTCTACGAGGGTATTGGTATAGCTGGCACAAGGCTCTGGATAGACCCTGATCTTAACCTTGAAGGGGCATCCAGTAATGACAAGAAGATATTTGACAGGGAGTTAAATAGGCTTGGAACCTCTTTGAGCGCCTTGCCTAAGCAAATTCATAAGAGGATTATTATGACGCACTTTCCTCCTATATCATTGGATGGCAGGGCAGGTAGAGCAGTGGAGGTGGCAGGTGAATATGGATGCGATATATGGGTCTTCGGGCATATGCATCTAGGAGATCTAGACTATGCTTGTTTTAACAGGACAATAGGCAGTACAAGATATGAGTTTGTATCTGCAGATTATCTGGATTTCATGCCAAAGCTGATATCTGCAAAAGAATAAGTACAGGTTGCTATCTTTGATGCATTCGTAAAAAGTTGTTGAACATGTCATTGCGAGGAGCTTTAGCGACGAAGCAATCTAATGATATCGTATGGTAAGGAAATCAAGGCAGGGCCCCTGGCCCTATTTTCATATAAAAATCTGTTAACTCGAGAGGTAATCGTGAAGCTAAAACTCTTTTTTGCCTCTCGATTACCTCAAGATTACTCATGATTCATTGCGAAGTGCCAAGTCTAACCAATCAAACTAATAAAACCAACAAAACTATATAAACATCTTTTTCATATAAATACACTCCGGACATCATCTAGGAATAAATCTATTCACTATTCACTTTTTCATATGAAACACTGTGGTTTTAACCCGCCTTACTAAATGGTTAGCGGGTATTTTCCATATTTATGTACCGCATCAATCATCACTGCCATCTTGTGAGCTGGGATAGAGCTTATGCTATGGGTAGGAGCGACAATATATCTCCCCCCGGGCCCTAAACCCCTGATCAGTGTCTTTACCTGTTCTACTACTTCTTCATCCTGTGAATGTTCTGTAAGGAGATAATCAATGCCCACTCCACCTATAATAGTAGTCTGATTGCCATGGATCTTTTTCTCGTTGAAGATGTCCACATCAGAGGTATTTTCATAGGCATGAAGGCCGTCCGCACCCCATTTTATAAATGTATCGAAGAGCAGGGTATTGTCACCGCAGGAATGTAGTATATACTTGCCTCCTCTATCATGAACCGCCTTTATGATCCGCATGTAGGGCGGGCCAAAAAGTTTGTCGATGAGCTTCGGGTTCATAATGGGCCCGGTCTTAAAGGCGAAGTCATCGGATTGCAGTATAACCTTAATCCCTGCATCGATCATTGCCATGGCAGTCTTCATGGAAAGCTCCTCAGCTAAATCAATAAAGCGCTGGATAAGATCCTTTTCTCTCCTGATCCATACAGGCATCCTCTCAAACCCCAGAGTCCACAGCAAAGACTCCTGTATACCGTAGGCAGATGCCTGCCCGAAGAGGCACATTTTGTCTCCATATCTGGACATCATTTTTTTGAAAAATCTATAAGACCTGTGAGCGACCTCATCCGGCCTTGGCCAGTAAGGCCAGGCCTCGAATTCCTCACGGGAGGTGATGCCGGGCTCCCTGTACATGTACGTCATATTCCCGAATCCGTCTTCTTGAATATCGAACAATGACCCGGTAAACCTCGCCATGGTCTTGGAGTCCAGGACAATGAAGGTCTCGTCATACAATGCCCACGTAGAATCAAAACCCAGCTGGGCCGCAGCCTTGATCCTTTTGTTCATGCCCAGGGTTATGACGGGTTGAATAAAAGGCTTTGTCAACTGTGGTCCCCATCTGTCTAGAAGAAACCTTGTGAGGGGGTTTTCTATGAGAAATTGTTGGGGAATAATGGGTTTGCCCAGCACCTCGTTAAATGTTCTGTCTTCTATGCCGGCACAGAACGTTGGCACCCTGTCGATTGATTTACCCTCGAGTGTACGAATGATGCGTTCAGTTGGATTCACAGGCATCTCCTCTTATATGATTTTAAAGTACTGATCCCATTTCTTGCTCACTTGGCCTTAACATTAAATATAGAAAATGTCCCCATGGCTTTAGCAACAAGATGTTCACCGCTTTTTACCTCTGACTCAAGGGCAGCGATCTTTTTACTTTTGTGAATAACCTTTGTTTCGCAAACGATAGTACCAACACTAACTGGTATGAAATAATTGATCTTAACCTCTATAGTGGCACATAATTCTTTTGCATTTAAGATGGAATACAATGCCCCACCCATGCCGGTATCTACCATAGAGTAGATAATCCCACCATGCAACATTTTATGAGGGTTTAACAATTTTTCACGTACCTCTAATTCGCATTTGCTATATCCATTCTCGCACTTAGAGAAATTTAATCCTATCAGTTCACCGAATGGATGGAATCCTGCTGATTTTGGAATGAATTTCTTTGCCATAAGAATCTCCTTTTATTATGATTAATAGAATAAGTTTTTATTAGTGTCTACGCATTTCCTGATGCTTCGTTAAGAAATAAGGCCCTAGGGGATATTTGCAAGTCAAATAACGGGCGATCATCATTTTATCTATCAAGAATTTCCATCCCTCTTTGGAGGGAGTTAAAGAGAAATTCCCCCTTTTGAAGGGGGTTAGGAAAATTCCCCCTTTTGAAGGGGGTTAGGAAAATTCCCCCTTTGAAGGGGGTTAGGGGGATGTTAACGGAGATATGATTGGCGTCTATTGTGGAACAGTATATTGAACTTCGTTTGAGTAAACGATTTCAAGGCACTGTATATCATAACCTGTTACGGCAAAATAATAGGTCTTCCCAGGAGTGAGGGTTGCTGGAAGTTCATACGAAACCTTCCCATCTACCTCCACCAAATCCTCTTTTGGTACTCTCAAGGATTTCTTGAAATAAGTTTGTGGAGAAGTGCCATAGTGAACAGAATAGCCTGCCAATTCTTTTTTGGTGCTTTGATCCCAGGTCAATATAAGTTCAGCGCCATAAGATGTTGAAAAAGAAAACAAGATGAAAACAATAATGAGCCATCCTAGGGTTAAGTTCATGTTTGTCTTAAAAGCAATGTTTATGCCTCTCGATCTTTATAGGGAGGAAATCTAAAATCCTCTAATATTTTCAAGACTTAAACCTAGGTGGTTTTCTTAAAATGCATATCACGAGTTACATAAAGTTCAATAGAAAAAACAAAATTGTAATGATGTCAGTGTCATCTTGCTTTTCTACGGTCTAATCGCTACATTAACTTTTGTAACATGCAAGGCTTTTTCCAGATCTTTCGGACTTATTTCAACTAAGAATCCCTTTTTCCCACCGTTAATGTATATCCTTTCAGCTATGAAGATCGATGACTCTGCATAAACAGGTAGTTGCTTACGCATACCGAAAGGACTGATTCCGCCAACCTTATAACCGGTATACCTTTGAGCTGTTGCCTCATTGCATGGGCCCACCCGTTTCACCCTGAGTTCACGAGCTAGTTGTTTTGTTGACACGTTACAATCTCCGTGCATTAGGACTATGAGAGCGTGGAATTCATCTGTTTCCATTACCAGGGTTTTGATAACCGAATGTTCTTCGATGTTGAGAACATTTGCTGCATGATGGGTGCCGCCATGTTCCTCATACGAGTACAGGTGAGGTTTGGACTCGATCTTTTTTCCTCGTAAAAATCGAATTGCCTGAGTGATGGGACAATCTTGTCTTGCCATTCTTCTCCAGAGGGAAGGTGGTTACCCACCTGTTCTATTGTTCGTGTTCGTATTTTTGCTCGATCCGTGCATAAGCGTCTGCTATGACATTATAGGCCTTTTTCTTCTTCCGATCATACGTGAGCAGACCTTTAAGGTTCATATTTGGAATCGGATTGTTCGGTCTTTTATCGTCTCTGAAGTCTGCAAATACCCATGGTATGGTTCCAATCACAAAGGGCTTCTTAAGGATGCACTCGAGTTGAACCTCATATAAGTGGGCTTGATATGCCTCGGCAAAGTCTCGCTGAGTCCCATAACCCACAGGATATAGTTTGCCTCCAGATGAATCTTTGAGAGAGCCTGCCCCGAATTCTGATACCACTATGGGCTTGTCTGGCCATTTTCTGTGTACTGCGTCCAGGAGTGCCCCGACCTGTTCGGGCTCACCAAAATACCATCCATAGTACTCGTTCACAAAAGTCACATCTGCAATACCGGCCGAGATATCGAGCGTGGGTGAGATCCTAAACGGCACAATAAAGATTGCAAAGCTCACCGGCCGCCGGGAATCGAACCGTTTACTCATATTATAAAGCCCCTTGTACAACCTTCGGATAGAGGGGAAAAATGTAAAACACTCATCTCCTAGAGACCACATCACAATGCTTGGATGGTTGCGATCTCGTTCGATCATTTCGATTAATTGTCTTGCCGCCTCGTAGTGTAGCCGACTCTTCTCTGCTGCACGGACACTTTTTACCCCCCACCCCACCTGATAAAGTGGAATCTCCTCGACTAAGAGAATCCCCTCACGATCGCAGGCATCGAGCCATCTTGGGTCGTTCGGGTTGTGCGAAGTCCGTACAAAGTTTGCATGCATGCCGTGAAGCAATGCTATGTCTTTTCTAATCCGGGCATCACTCTGGACCTGCCCGGTTTCCGGGTCATCTTCGTGACGGTTCACCCCGCGTATGAAAAAGGGCCTATCATTGAAGTAGGCTGCCAGACCCCGAAACTCGAACTTTCGAAAACCTATCTCCAAGGACTGACATTCTGATCCGTCAGGTGTAACCATGCTTACCTCTAGACGATATCTATTTTCGGGGTGGACTGGTGACCAAGGCTTTACCCCGTCTAATTTGTTCTCGAAACCAAACGCCTTTATCTTGCCTCCGGCTATATAGATCTTTGAATTTAAGAGTTCTCCTATCTCATTGCCAGAGAGATCTGTGAGGCGTACATGGATATTGGCTGTAGTTCCCTCATTTTTGCGGCGATATAGCACTCCTGCGCCTTGAATCCAACCTTTATGATCCGTGTCCACGGCCAGTTTGCATACAGTTGTCCAGGGGCTGCTTTCTATTTTTATACCACGCGTAATTCCACCGTATGGCCACCAGCCAAATGGCCTTTTCTCCTGGATTAAAGGGGGGAGTGTGTCGTAGCGCCGCCGTGTATCTACCCGGATCACTAACGTGTTTTCACCATTGTATTTGAGCGAATCTGTGATATCAAGGCACCACTGAGAAAATCCGTCTGAATGAGATCCCATGAACTTTCCATTTAGATACACATACCCGCTGAAGCTCACTCCATCTAGAACCAGCCGGTTGAACCGTGAGGAAAAAGATTTGGGAACTGCAAACCGAGTTCGATACCAGCCTGCACCTATATAATCCAGCCATTCAGGACGCTGGACATTCCAACAACCCGGTACCAAGTGATCAGGCCATTTAGTGTCATCGAAATCAGGATCAAACCAGCGCTTTTCAACCCCACAATCTTCAGGATCAGGCTTGAACTTCCACATACCACTGAGATCCAGTTTGAGGTGATCAGTGACCAAAAATCGTGTGAAATACGGCATCCCGTGCTCCCACAAAACCGGAATGCCTTCTACATCACGGATGTCAATCCCTTCCTGTCCTTCTTGGTCTGCAGTTACAAGAAATATAACCAATACGATCAGCAGGGCCGTAAGAAAACCCCAGTACATTTTTGCTCTTTTTATTTTTCCTCTCCTTTCCGTGGTTGCAATTTCGAGATCATATCTTCACCATTTTATCAGTTGCTTTCAACCCATGCCCTGTAAATACAGAAACAACAACCTCATTTATTCCCGACTCCTTTGTCTTGGTTATAAGAACAGAAGCCCCTCTGTCCTTATAAGACCCGGTCGGGAATAATTGATCTTGTTTAATAAGGATTAGTCTCCCATCAAAATTTATTTCGAGAAGGGGTGTAAACCCTTCGTCAAATGAGACTATGTTTGAATCATCTTGAATAGGGATCGCCTCTCTGTATCGCCACATAGTGGGCTTTCTTGCCTTTATCTTGTCTAAATCAAAAACTGGTTTGAACTCGATATCTAAGATGGAACCGCAGTCGCATCTCCATCTTGGCTCATCCAGTCCATAGGTTGTTTCACACCTCTTGCAGACAAATTGATTCATGATCTCTCACCTGGTGTTTGCTTAAGCTTTGTCATTCAAGGGCCGCAATTGCCTCAACCTCTATTTGAAACCCAAAGTGTAATTCTTTAGTTGGCACTACGGCACGAGCCGGGCGATGCTCACCAAAGAATCTTGAATAGACCGTATTTACCCGAGGCCACAATCCGATATCCGAGATATAAACAGTGACCTTAAGAACACTTTCTATGTTGCTGCCAGCGGCCTTAAGGATCTCGGATAGGTTTTTTAGTGTCTGCTCGGTCTGTTCTTCAATCGAAGAAATTTGTTTCTCAACAGTTAGCGGGTCTATTGGTAGCTGCCCTGAGACGTAGACAATCCCATTGTGAACAATTGCCTGTGAGTAATGGCCAGCAGGTTTTGGGGCATTTTTTGTAAAGATTTCTCGCATTTTATGTATATCCCCCTTACTCTCTCATTTTCAACTATGCACAAGCCAAGGATTATAAACGGGAAAGAATCCGGAAGATTCTTCCCCGTTTTCCCTGGAATACCAAATGATAATCCTGTTTGTCGTCCTTTATGGACTGCCTTAAATAAACCCAAGACGCTACAACTTGTACGAGTCATCCACAGGTGGCATTTTTACGGTCGTCTTGGGGGATGGCAGCGATCCGTAGGTCGGGTCATCCTGCCATCCATCAATGTTGGCCAACCTCTTGGCGGCAGACTTGAGTCTATTCCAGTCGGCACTGAAATACAGGAACATCTGCTGTGCTGCCATTGACCCTTCACCATGGATGTGATCGATCTGATAATAGTTATGGGTCATATCCTTGACTACCCTGAGGGCACGAATCCTGTCAGCTGTTGGCACTCCTGCCTTGGCGGCAAGATATTTCTCGATGTACGGTTGCAGCTCCGGATTTTTCCAGTCCTTATAGGTAGGCACCGTGGTTGCAAGCCCACCGGATATGTCCTGGATAATCTTGCACATCTCATGGAAATTGCTGGCAAAGGTGCACTTGGCCGTATTAGTGCACATAAGGTTGGGCACCATTATACCTGATGCAGGCTCCTTTGTGCACTCGTAACAGGATGCCTTTCCTACGGTAGCGACCGTCTGCGTGATCATAGCCATCCAGGCTAGTTTGTTGCGTATGTGTGAGTATTTCTCAACGCCATTATACTCGGCCATCAGTGCTGCAAGACCGGTGAGTGTTTCAAGTTCCGGCACCATCCTTGATGCGCCGAAAAGACGGTGGAAACTGGCGAAGGCATACACAATATCCCTGGAAAACTGCCATTCACCGCACATGAAGACCCTCTCCCAGGGGACGAAGACATCATCAAAGACAATAAGGCATTCGGTTGGCTGCAAAAGATCACCATGCGGATAGTCCCATGAAGCTTCCTCGCCGGATGTCCTTGTGAGCGGCTCTACCCCGAGCAGTTTAATACCCTTGGCATTGAGGGGTGTGGCGAAAGACAGGGCATAATCCTTATCTGCCTCGCCGTGGGTCCGGCAGGGGAGGACAATTGCCTCATTGGAACAGGGCGTAGCGCTGATATGGACCTTGGCACCTCTTACGATAATGCCGTCCTTCTGCTTGTCTACAACCCTGACAAAGAAGTCCTTGTGCTGTACCTGTTGTGATGGATGGAGGCTCCTGTCTCCCTTAACATCGGTCATGGCGCCGGTAATACCAAGGTCGTTTTTCTGCAGGTATTTTCTATAGGCCTCAACATTATCAGCATAATGCGTGCCCAGCTCTTTATCCGTCTTATTGGCAGCAACGGTTATGGCAGCCAAGGCATCGATACCCATGCAGTGAAGAAGAATGCCGCCACTCCGAATGCCTGTAATATAACACTCTCGCCTTCGTAAAAGGTCTTCTGATGTCCTGGGGGCAGTAAAGAGGAAGTTCACATCTTCACCGTCTTCATCCTGCGTTACGAAGAGGTCCCGGAATCTCGGGTCATTGGGCATGGCATAATCCATTGCCGCAAATCGAATGATGGAGCTGAGCGTCGGATGCGTCCGTACATCCTTTACCCTTTCTCCAAGGCAATAAATTTCCCTTCCGTCGTCCAGGCTCTCCAGATATTGCTCAACCGTCCTGATCATACTAACCTCCTTTGTATATGTTTTAAGTATATAGAGTATAATTAAACACGATATCTTGCAAGAATAGAGTGGTCAATCCAGATCCACCGGCTCTTTGCAATTACGGCAGCGTTTAGCCCCCCGGAATAGGCCATAACCGCAATGGGGGCATTTATAACGTTTTTCTTCTTCCATGACCCATTTCTCAGTACCCCACTCACGCCACTGCGGGATAGCCCTTAAGATGGCCTTCTTTCCTGCAGGCATGGGGAATTCGTCTATGAGTTTGCAAGGAAAGGCACTGCATTGGTGGCAGCCTTCATAGCCATGGGCTTGCACGCATGATTTTATGGGGCAGGTCCGGCAATAGAAGAAGACTTCATCCTCTTTCTTTGCTAAGCAACCTGTACAACGAATATCCTCTGGTTTGACACCATAAACAGAAGCCAGCCTCTCCTTGAACTTCTGGTTGTTATCACGGTCGGCGATTAAGATACCACAAACACCGCAATACAGACCGCAGGGTGCAAGCCACTCCTTCCTTATTTCCATCTTAGCCTCCTCTCTTTATTTATAACCTTTTTATATGACTTTTCTCAAAATTTCCACAAGCTCCTCATTCGTCAATCTGATGGGGTTTCCTTTCATACTACTTGCTCCTTGAGCCTTTTTCACCACAGTTGGGAAGTCTTCCTCTTTCAATCCAAATTCAGACAAAGAGGCTATCTTTAATTGCGTGCAAAGATTTTGCACCCATCTGACACCATCGGCCGCTTGCGCCGTGTCTGTCCCGGTGAGAATTTTGGCCACCTCATTATACCTGGCCAATGATTGAGAACCGGGGACGCGGGTTTGCAATAAATGCACATTGGTTTCCATAACATATGGCAAAAGACGGGCGCATATGACACCGTGCGGAGCAGAGAATATGCCCCCTAGAGGTGCGGCCAGACCGTGCACTGCTCCGAGTTTCGCATTTGCCAGTGCCAATCCGCCAAAAAGACTTGCCAGGGACATATCCTCGCGCGCGGCTATGTCTCCCCCATCTTTATAAGCCGGCCGTAATGAACGGGCAGCCCGTAGGAGCCCCTCGCGGCATATCCCGTCTGTAAGTGGATTTGCCTTGTTGGAAACATAGGCCTCCATGAGCTGGGTGAGTGCATCCAAACCGGTACTGGCAGTTATTTCCGGCGGCATCGAATAGGTTAATACAGGATCAACCACAGCCAGACGAGGCAGCATCAAAGGAGAGCGCATACTTACCTTGACACGGTGTTTGGGAGATCCGAGCACGGCATTTAGCGTGACCTCGGCGCCAGTGCCGGATGTGGTTGGAATAGCGATGTGTGGCGCAGGTGTTCGGGTCAGGTTTTGGCCCCGGCCGATAACCTCCAGATAGTCTGTTAGTTCGCCGCTGTTAGTGAGGAGTGCGGCAATAACCTTGCCGGTATCGATGACACTGCCACCGCCAATGCTAATAACAAGATTGCACTTAGCCTGGCGGGCGAGTTGCACCCCGTTTAGTGCCGTTTCCGTTGTCGGTTCCCCGGATACATTGAATGTGATACATTCTATCCCATATTTTTTCAATTGCTCCAAAAGCCCTTTGGCGTGTTTAAGGGTGCGGCCTGCGATGACAAAAGCGCGATGACCCATCTCGGCTGCTATAGGGGCAACTTCCTCTATTGTATTCGGTCCAAAGATGATGTGTGTGGCAGTAGCAAACTCAAATCGCATATGCCCTCTTGACTAATGAGATGCGGCGAATGCCTTGCCTAACCGATTGCCTCGCCTCAGGCAGGACGATATGGGTATTATCCATTGGCAATGCACAACTAGCCCCATCCCTTATCATCGGGAAATATATTGGTGTATTTGATACTGGTGCGTGGCTCGGCCATCATGCTGGCCACCGCATCGCGCCACTTCAGGTAATGAGCGGTTTCTTTATGCCGGGCCGGGTCATCTAACGTGTAATAGACCTCTACAAGCACAAAGCGAGCATCATCATCTTGTTGCTGTATAAGATCAAATCGGGCAATGCCTGGCTCTTGTATGCTGCTGCGGGCGTTTTCAAGTGTAGCGGCCTTGAAGGCCTCGATATCGTCGGGTTTAACATGGATAAAGACATGGACTATAATCAAATCACCCTCCTTGTATTGGGTAATAATCTTTTACTCTTATCTTTTTCCACCGTCAAATGGCCAGCACAAATATGTATTTTTTAGGGGCATAGCCTGACCATTTTGCCATCTTAACCGATACTGGTCCCCCCATCAACAGGAATAACTGCGCCAGTTGTATATGCTCCAGCCCTTGATGCCAAATAGATTGCTATTCCTGCCATTTCCGCAGGTCTGCCTACCCGGTTCAGGGGGCAGATCTTTTTGATATCATTTATATATCTGTCAAACAAAAATTTCGTCATTTTGCTCTGGAAATAGCCCGGGGCAATTGCGTTAACGGTAATATTTCGTGGTGCCAGGTCCACGGCCAGGGTTCGTGTCAAGTGGTGGACAGCAGCCTTGCTGGCGGAATAGGCAAATGTGCCGACCCGCTGCACTGTGGGGACATAGATCCCATCCATGGAACCAATGTTTATAATGCGGGCAGGATCTTCAGGAATAGCAGCCCTTTCAAGCAGAGGCAGCAGATCACGGGTAAGTGAAAATACCGCATTTACATTCAGCCCGATGACCTTATTAAAGGCATCGTCACTGTATTTTTCAATAGGTGCCCCCCAGCTGGTGCCTGCATTGTTGACTAGTATGGACAGGTTTCCTCCTCGTTATGACAGCTCATGGAGTATTGTTTTACGTCCATCAGGAGTGGTCACATCAGCAGGCAAAGGTATGCACTCTCCGATTCCAGAGAACTCTTTTGCCACCTTGTCGCATACATCCTTTTTGCGAGACGAAATATATACCTTGGCCCCTGCCTCCAGATAACCCTGAGTTATCATTAACCCAATACCACTGGAACCCCCGGTTACCAGAGCGACCTTTCCTTTCAGTGAAAACAGATCAGCCACATTTATTACTTGCTCTTGATTCGACATCCGATTCTTGCTCCCTGATTGTTTGCTGCTATATGTCTTCTTTCATCGAATATATCCGATTAAATGTCATATTGCAAGATCTGGCCTCGATACCCTAGAGAAATGGTTAATTCTGATTTATAGAGAGCGATTTATTTAGGGGCTAAGCAAAAAAGAGAGGATTGCATTGTTTACAATATTTGGTTTCTCAATCGGCACCAGGTGACTTGCCCCCGGCACAATAATCAATTCAGCACCAGGGATAGCTTTATGCATTTGTCTTGAGTGATCTGGTTTAATATCATCATGCTCACCTACCAGAATCATTGTTGGCGCCTTAATGTGGCACAGGTCATTAACGGTGAAATTGGGCTGCATCAGCCACATGGTCTTGACCTTTTCAATAAAGACATCCCACTGTTCAGGGTGAGGAGAAAGCAATTTATACATTATACGAAGGTTAGGATCATAGAGTTTCCCAGAAGGTTCTTCAATCTCTTTGCGCAACTTTTCAATAAGCCCGTTCGTATGATAGTTTACGCCTATTAAAAACAGTTTTCTTACGCGCTTAGGGTGGTTTATCGCAAGATGAAGCCCGATAATACCCCCATCACTCCAGCCAACAATGTAAGCACTATCAATATTCAGATGGTCCATCAGTCTTAGAACATCCGAAGTCATAAGTGAGTAGCTTAAGGGTTTCCCTGAATCATTGGTTCTGCCATGGCCGCGGCTTTCAGGGGTAATGACGCGAAATTTTTTTGCTAAAACCGGAATCTGTTTATAAAATGAGTCAATAAAGGCGGTACCTCCATGAAGAAGAAGCAGTGGCTCACCTTTTCCATGAATTTCATAGTACATGTTGATATCATTGATCCTGGCATAAGCACCTTTACCGCTGTTTTTCGAGAAAATCTTCCAGAGCTGATAATCAATGAATCCATCTGTAATACCATTAACCGCCAGATAACCGACAACCAGCAATACGATTAGTACAACAGAAACAACAATAACGATCTTATTGATTGATTTTTTCATCAGCAGATTATCTCCATGTAATCCCGGCTTCATTCCTGAGCGGCAGGCGGTGATATTTAAACTTCGGGAAACCCACCATCATTGCCCCGTAGATTAAATTTTCTTCAGGAAGCCCAAGCGCCTCATGCATGGGAGGCCAGAAAATGGCTGCAGATGTAACATATCCTGCCCAGCAGGTTCCCAACCCAAAAGAGGGAGCAGCAATGTCCAGGTAGGCCAGAGCAATGGTAGAGGCTGATATGGCAGTTGTATCATCTTTGTGGGCATGAGCAAGGATAAGGTGCGGTGCGCCTCTGCAGATACGGTCTTTTCCTGAAGCCCAGGCAGCAACAATACGGTCAAAGGGAAATATTGCAGCAAGAGGTGATTTTTCGTTAATCAAGCGGTGCATCCAGTCGATAACCATGCCGGCCAGACGCCTTACCTCGTCACTGTCATATATAACGATCCAGTTGAGAGGTTGCTGGTTGTGTCCGGAAGGGGCATAGCGGGCAATGTCTATGATTTTGGTCAGGACATCTCTCTTTACATGTTTTTTCTTGTAGTTTCGAATGGACCTTCTGGCGCGCAGAAGGTGTTCGACCTGTTGTGGCCCAAGGGCCCACTCGTCCCGTAAAGGTGGGCAATCTTCAGGTTTCATGATTGCATGAGACATTGCACCATGTGGGCAGACAGCCACACAGTGGCCGCAATTTATGCAAAACTCATCATCACCCCTGATAATGGTAGGGAATGCTCCTTTGTCTTTGAATTCAATGATCTGAGCCGGACACTCTGCGATGCAGATACCGTCTCGTTTGCATTTTTCATGATCAACCATTAAGAGCTCCATTTCTCCACCTCCTTTTTTAATGTTACGTACGTCGTATTACTTGAAACTATTGATTGTATAAACCATGCACGAAAAGTATCCAGAATCCAGGAGCCAGAATGCTTCAAATGGATTATCGTATGTATCTTAACTTCTGGATCCTGAATTCTGACTCCTGACTTCTTTTTCATATAACTGGCTTACAGCTCCGCTTCCCAATCAGCCCCTCAGAGCACCAAGATCTCGGGGAGCATCTTTACCTGACAGTTGTCCTTTTTGCTGAGCTTGCCTGCAAGATTGTAGTAACAGCCAGTGCAGATGGTTACAATCGTATTGTTCTTTATGCTTCCTACAAGTTGCTCCATGTGTGGGGGTATGTAGCAGCACAGATTGCTGTCCAGATGGTTCACCCTTAGCCCCTCTATCCTGTTGAGGACACGTACTGCCGGCTCTATATCCAGGGGTTTATCGGTAATTCGCCTGCGAAAACGGTAACAGCCCGCATAGTAATCGATGCCGAGGTCAAGCTTTCCCCCTGGGAAATAACGGTCAAGGAGTTCAGTATAAGAGATGACCTCCAGGGATGTTTCATCCTTTAAGTTGCTATAGTTGGGCTCGCAGGCAGAGCAAAAGAGAACAATTGATTTTGCCCCGAGCGCCTCGGCCTGCCTGAAATTTTGAAGAATGAACTCTTTGGCAAGCTCTTTGGACGTGGCGATGTCCTCTTCATTTTTAGCCATCACTGCTGGCTGACCAAAAGGCATCCAGCCACAGCAATATTCCTTTGCAAGTAGCGTATAGTTGACCTCAAATCTGTCCAACAGGGTCTTGAAGGCGCTAAGGACATGGGGCATGCCTTCTGGCGGGAAACAGCCTGTTATAATGACATATTCAGCTTTCTCACCCATTCTGAATCCTGTTTTTTTAAGGATCTGCCGCCTTTTTTCCCCTGAATCCTTGAAGGTGCCATAGGACCGGATATTATCGACCAGTTTCTGATTTATCATAGTTCCCTCCCGTATTTATTATCCCAATTTATTGTCGATACCATCTCCAATTTTCTTCACACCCCTTTTTTGGATTTTTTATATTCGAGTAATTTATCTATCATAACCTCAATCTTTTTAGAATCTGCCCATTGCGACATAAAAACAAGGATCCCGTTCCTGTCTACGACAAATGCATCATTAGGAACCTTGCCGTGTAAGGTTCTGGGTTCCACTCCCTTGGGAGTGAAACCCAGAACCAAAAAATTACTAATAGAACAAAAATCGAAATAACTGTTGTAGATACCTTCTTTTTCAGTGTCCATTCTTTCATGATTTTCTTAAATATCTCTCATTTTTGCTATGACCATTGCCCTTTGTTATCGTACTTTATTTCCCTGCATTAAGGCCTCCATCATAGCCTTTAGCCCAGGCAGGAGTTTGTCTCCCTTTTGTGTGCCGTAAAGATTGTTTTTCTCGCGCGGATCATCTACCAGATCGAAGAGTTGGGGCTTCAATGTCTTTTCGTATTCAACATATTTGTGTGTCATGGTCCTCACCCCGACATAGCTTGGTGTATTCTCAGGATAATATTTCCAGAACTCCAGGAGCCATGCCTTCCTTCCTGGCGCATCTTTGTCCCTTAAGATGGGGAGCATGCTTTCGCCATCCATGTCAGCAGGTATGTGAACCCCGGCAATATCCAGTATAGTGGGGGCAACATCGATATTCAGGATCATCTGTTTCCTGTGCTCGCCTGCCATCTTTGCCCACCATGGGTTGCGCACGATAAATGGGACCCGAATGACCTCCTCATAGGGCCGTCTGATGCCATGGCACCTGTGCTCGCCCCACATCATGCCATTATCAGCGGCGAATATGATGATTGTATTGTCCTTGAGCCCCATTTCATCTATTTTGTCCAGGAATCGCTGGATCTGCCGATCCATTGCAGTTATCACCTCACAGTACTTCCGATACTGGTTTTCATAAGATCCCACCATAATACCCTGGAAGACATTGCCGTTTGTTTTTGAAAACCAGGAATCCACCTCCCTGGGCAAGTCTACCTTCTTATCTGCATACATCCCCCTTATGTCCTTTGGTGGAACAAAGGGGGGATGTGCTGCCCTATGGGATAAATAGAGGCAGAAAGGTCTTTGAGAGCCATCGGCATTTTTCTTGTCTTTTTCCATGAACTCTATGGCCCGGTCAGTCAATTCTTCTGTCAGGTATTCCTTTTTGGGGGGTGTGTGTCTGCCATTAACTATCAGGGGGCAGTTCATGTAGCTCCCTTGCCCTTCCCGGTATGTATATGAAACAAAGAGATCGATAGAGGGTATGGTAGGCAATCCCCTGCCCGGCATGTGCCATTTTCCGATGAATGCCGTATCATAACCGGCATCCTTGATGTACTCCATAAAGGTTGTCTTTTGCCCGGTCCACGGCGTGTGATTGTGCTTCACACCATGATTATGCGCGTATGTGCCGGTGAGTATGCTGGCCCTGGACGGACTGCAGATAGAGGTGGTAATAAATGCATTTTCAAACACAATACCACTATTGGCAAGTGAATCCACCCCTGGTGTATGAATAAAAGGATGGTTCATAAAACCAAAATCATCATACTGCACGTTATCACAGAGGATAAAGACAATATTGGGCCTGCCGCGCTTTGGTATTTGTAGATTTCCAGCCATAACAGGGGATGCTAATCCTACTAGCCCTACCGCGGCTGTCGATCCCATCAGCTTAATCATGTCACGCCTGGTTATACTTTTGCTGAATATATCATTCTTGTCATCCATATCGATTCCTCCCTCTTACTAAGTTCATCAAGACATAAGCAGATTAAAGGCCAAAGCCAAAGATTTTCCGGTACCCTTCCAGAAAGATGACATATACATTCTCACCCTGGCCCCATGCAAAAAGGGTTATAACCAGAAAAAGGCTTATGATTACTGCTGCAAGTGGGCCAGGGGTCAAGACATGTACTTTCTCTCCCCGTTTTTTGAATATCCAGCGGCAAAATATTTCTGCAATTCCCATCTGGGCCACCAGACCGCATAACAGCCATATGCTTAGGGGATTCAGATAGTAATACAGGGATTCAGAAAAAGAAAAGGAGATAAGCAATCGGAGATTCTCCTTGGTTGCCCACAGAAAAGGATTGATCAGCGATGCCAATATTCTCTCCTTTAACGAAGCCCCCCTGAAATATGCTACAGGATAGATAAACAGCGTTCCAAATGTCACGGAAAGGAATAGCAAAGTCCCGGTTATTGTGGCCAGCGTTTGATGGATAAAGGGGTTTTCAATTCTCCATGCTACATTATAGACAGCCCAGGATATTGCCATGATAAGAAAGATGATTATAACCGGGTAAAAAAATCGTCTCTTGATATCCTGTTTTTCCATAGTAGACCTCCTGTATTGTAAAACATTCAAGTTTCGCACCCCTGAATCAGTATAGAAGTATATAGGAACCATATTCCATGGTGTCAATATAGAATATAGGGGGGTGTGTTAGCAAAGCCAATATGTCCCCTTCAACTGCCGTGCTAAAATGTCCCCTTTAAAGGGAGAGATATTATTGAGGAGTTAAAAGGAGCGAGAGCGTTTGGCAGGAAAAGAAGGGGGGGCACATATTTCTCACTCAGGGATCTCATCTGGTAAACACAGAACTACGGCAACTGCGCGAAATTCATCATATCCATCATCCCCATCTCCAACAAGGCAAAGTTTACCAATGATTCGGACACTTCCACCCTCCTGAATCTTTTCTGAGGAGACTTGTTTATTGCAACCCACAAGAATAAGTGTTTTCCCTTCAAAGACTTTTACATTCACATCACCGACAACTTCTTCTTGACTGTCGGGCTCGAAGGGAAAAAGACCCTCCCCATCAACTTGGCCAAGCACACTCCCTTTGACAACGAGGACATCCCCGATGACCACAGCAGATGCCTGAAGGCGACCATCAGCATCTATCCTTCCTCTTACCTTCACTCGCAGGCCGGCAGCAAGGGCCTCGGCCCCTGCTGGTTGGCCCTGCCCATCGAAAACCACTACATCATCTAAGAGGCGCACCTCTAGTTCGCCCCGGCCTTTAGGTAGAGCGAGTATAAACCCTGCAATCCCTTCCTCTGCATCGCCATCAACCAGCGAAACAATCTCGCCCTCTAGAATCTGAGGGCAACGCTGGATGGCCTCCCCATGCCGGATATCCACAAATACTTCTGGCCGGAATATGCACCCTTCAGATCCAGTTGAATGGAGGTGAATGGATTTATTGGCATCTATGTCCAGGGAGATTGAAATCGTGCTATCTGTTTCCACCCGGAAGGGCTCCTTAGGATTGAGGTCAATCTTAGAGCTCGGAAGTTTAATTTCCATATTCTCACAGGGGCCTCCTACTGGCTCAATATTCGAGACAGATAGCCTTACCTTCGCATATCTACCTGCAGGGACATTATTCTTTACCGTAAGCAGAAATTCCTTATCACGAAATTCCAAAAGGTCGACCCTGCACCCCTCATCTGATTGGTAGATGACCACAGGATCCCTGTTGTCGTCTCCTTCAGCAGGTATGAGAGAGGCCTCTTTTACTGTAATCCAAAGATTATCATACTCATCTGCCGGGTCATCTGCCAGAAACAAGGCCACAGTCCCGTATGAGCTTCCATACAGACCCTCGTTGGATATCACATCACCAGAACTGCTGCTACTGCCGCATCCTCCGCTGGCAATGAGAAGCAGCATCCCGATAATGACCAAACCTGCCAGGATAGAATTATTTATTAATCCTTTTGAGTATCTCATTCTCCCATTTCCTTTCTCTTAATGGCAATCCAAATAAAAAAGGGCCATTTCCGGCCCTTGTCTCTATCCATGATAGATTAAGCTTTCTTGAACCTCTTTCTTACCCCGGCAAGCCCGGCCAGGCCGAATCCGAGGAGGAGTATAGAACTAGGCACGGGTACAACATATGATGTACCATACAGGAAATGGACGTTTGATATTTCCCCCCCGGTACCATCACCAATGGGAAAACTCATTTCTACATAGTTATCAATGTAGATTATATCATTTTCTCCACCAAAAGTACCATTGGAAATGCCAAAGTCAGGGCCGCCTGGTGCTTGTGGGCCAGCATAATTATGATCAGAATTAATAATGGTAGTAACACCAAAACCTGTCCAACCATCTGGACTAGAACCTCCTTCAGGGTCCATGCCCGAACTTGATATACCGTATGCCCCGCGACCACTATTATTATTTATTCCACACATAAACCCAAACTCATACCTCAGATCTACATTACCCGAATCTATTATATAGGAGTCTATAAGAGCTAAGCTAGAAAGATTTTCTTCAGGAGCCCATACAGATGCCCCAGTCAGATCGCTGTCACTCCAATCGAAGAATAGACCCACCAATAGGTGTCCGTTATCTGGAACTGAGGGTGAAGTGTTTGTTAATATAACGTATAGAGAGCCATCAGAAACAGAAAAGTCTGCTGTAGCTGTTCTTTCACCATCATTTGCCGTCCAGGACCAGTCATCACTAGATGACCCAACTAAGATAGGGGCTGAGAATGCAATACCCGCTGTTAAGAAACACATCAAACTTGTTATTAAAAACGTTTTGAGAGTTTTCATGTCATCCCCCTTTAAACCATCCTTCTTATCCCTTTCTATCACGCCTGCAACCAAAAAATCCTTGCATAGTTATTCATATTCAAAGATCTAAATAGAGCAAAAAACATGCCATCAGTCTTACAAGCACCTAATAACATTTTTCATAGTAACATCACCTAGTTAGTTTTAATACGAGAAAATATATTCCATGAACCCGGCCTATAATAAATCCACATGAGAAATGAAGTTCCATATTTGGGTAGTTTTTTACACATTCGTGCCCGTGTGCATGGGGCTGCTATGCGTTCAATCTTTTGTATTCCTGTTCAAAAAGCTTTGATAGCGGTAAGGCACTTTAACGACCAGTTTTTGGGTCGGATCCCATGGAGCCAGGGTGCTATCCCCTGCCGTGACAAACAGGTGCACCGTGACAACGAGAAGAATGCCCCTGCCATTACAAATGCAATGCCGATAAAGAAGGCAACCCCGTAGACAAATGTAAAAGACTGTCTTTATCTTTTCACTTCATCCTTTCGCGCTCTTTAGTTACACAATATACCCCATCGCCTTTAAAAATCGGGTTGAAACACAGATTGTCTGAGTTGCACTTAGCCTTACTGCGATCCCCGGCTTTCCACCAATTGATCAGATTTGGTTCCCTGATGAACGGACGGCTCATGGAGATATAATCCGCTACCTTCTCTTTTACGATGCGCTCGGCGACCTCAAAAGACCGCATACCACCAACCAGAATCAATGGGATGCCGATCTCATTTTTAAAGGCACGCGCATCTTCCCTGAAATAGGCTTCTTTGTCTTCAGCGTTTATCCTAGTTCGGCTGGGAGACAATCTGCCGCTCGTGAGCAGACCACCGCTTAGCTCGATTGCGTCGAGGCCGTCATTGGCCAGCATGTCTCCAACCTGAAGGGAGTCTTCAAGGTTTAACCCGTTATCTACAAAATCCCGGCAGTTCATCTTGATCAACACAGGGTAGTCTTCGCCTACGGTTTTTCTGATGGCGTGGTACACTTCGAGATGAATTCGGGCTCGATTATGGATGCCCCCCCGTATTCATCTTGGCGGCGATTAAATACCGGGGAGAGGAACTGGCTGAGCAGGTAGCCGTGGGCAGAGTGAATTTGGACCCCATCAAAGCCAGCGCTTTTAGCCCTTTCGGCTGCATCGGCAAATGCACTGGCGAGTTCCTGGATATCACGGGCCGTTAGTTCCTTTCGCGGTGATTCGGCCAATCCCTCAAAATTTGATACAACCGGCGGTGCCTGTCTGATCAATTGTTCAGGCGCAAAGTTTCCGGCATGGGATAGCTGGGCTACGATCTTGCCGCCACAGTCATGAACCGCTGCAGTCATTTCCTGAAGACCATGAATGAGTTCATCTTTGTAGATGCCAAGCTGCCATGGACCCGCCTGGCCCTCGGGCCGAACGTAGGTATGACTGCTGATAATCAACCCCACGCCGCCTTTGGCCAGATTGACCATTGTTTCAATCAGTTTCGGGGTGACAGCTCCGTCATCGGTGGCCATTCCCTCCCATGTCGCCGATCGAACGAAACGATTCGACAACTCTATACCGTTGATCTCGCTACTTTCAAACAATTTACTCATCATTTCCCTTTCAAAACACCCCCAACACCTTTCAGGCAGTAAGGCATTTATAGCATCATTTTTTGTAACAGAAAAGAAGACTATTGGATAGTGAGAACCTTCACTTCAAAGAAGAGTGTTTTTCCTGCCAAGGGATGATTGAAGTCGATTGTCAATATGAAAGATCTGACCCCATATTTCGCAGATAAATTGGAAAAGACATCAGTGGCACGTGTTGCTGTGCACCGAAAACGTCAGTATCTCCTGGCGCTGCCGAGCTTACCCGGCGTTTGAGCACTATCTTGAGGACAGATGCAGGCTTAAAGAAGGTTATTGCCAGCACGTCTTTTTCTTCTACCCCATACAATTCTGCAATACGCTGTGAGGTGATTTCGCCGGAATCGCGAACCTTCTTGAAAATCTCTTCATCCCTGAAAAACACGTCGAGGGTTAACTCAAAAGGCCCTGCGTTTTTGCTCCGGATAACCGTGGCCAAATCACTCAGTTGGTATCTCTTTTTATTCATAACCCACCTCGATTATCTGAATAGGGAAGAAACTCAGGGGATCTTCTACATCCATGAGATGATAGATATTGAAGCGGTGGACAGGCCCCATAGGTATGTCCTGCGGAGAAAACGGGAATGCCAGGTTTCCAGCTGTTGATGTCCTGCCAGGAAAACCATGGTGAAGGATGAATGCATGGACAAACATGCAGATGCTCGAAGCCTCTCCTTGGGAAGGGGCGATAACTTCTATGAGAAGGCCTGCTTCATGAGGGACAGATTTATCTTTCTCCAGCGCCCCCATTACCCCGTTCTTCCCATACACATGGAAGTGGAGAGACCATTTTTCAAACCCTTTGAATTGTCCCCTTGTCCTGTTTTGGGTTTCTTCAAGGATGCTCTCAAGATGGGCAATAACCGAGGGGTCCCTTACACCGGCCATACAAATGGTTCTGTATCCAACCAGTGCAGCACCTTCAAGCTTGATGCGATATCCATCGCTTGGGCGGTAGGCATTTCCAGACACCCGGACAGCCCTTTCGGTTTCAGCCCGAAACTCTACCCTGCTGAGATCAACCATACCGCCAGGCTCATACAGATGCCATGGATCGGCCTGTTCGTAGAGGCTGTGCGCAGCAACCGAGGCAACCGTACACCTCCTTTCAGGATTCATAGGTTCTACCAGGAAATGATCCTTTCTCAAAGTTCCGAGCATGACATCGCTGCCGCTTCCCGGTTCAGCAGCGATGGCCCCACATTCCAGTATCTTACCCATATGAAGCGCAAGTCCACGATCAAAACCATGTATGAGGGGGAGGGCAGCAAACATGCTGGGGTCACTCGCTCTTCCGGCAATAATCACTTGAGCACCTTGCTCCAAGGCCTTGATAAATGGACCCACTCCCATTTGAGCTACGATACGCACCGATTGATCAATCTCCTGCTCAGTAAGCTCAGGTACCGGGCCCAGGGGGTTCACCTTTCCTTGTTTGAGTTTGTCTCGAATAGAGTCTTTATCGATCTCAGCTTGAATGAGGGCCAATTTGAATCTCCACTTTTCCTCGTGCGCAATGAGCTGCACCAAGGCAGATATCCCTTCGAGATGAGGGTTTCCCCCAGCCCCCCCGGCAGAACCGATAATAAGGGGGATTCCATTCTCAAGGGATGCCTTGAGAAGCGGTTTCAGGTCTAAAACCATTACCTGGGCAAATTGGGCAAGCCTCTCCATATCCTTGCCGGCCCCGGTGCCCAGGTAGTACGGCCCGGCATCGGTTGATCCCGCATCGACGGCAATGGCATGAGGCCTCCTTTTTATTCCATTGTTCAAGGATTCCGGGGGAAATCCATACCCCAATATCGCTGTGGGGGAGAGAATTCTTATTTCATCCATTTTTAAGATCTCCTTTTTATGATTTTTACGTCCAGAACCTCATCAGGATGCTGGCAAAGATAAGCATGATCCCCCCTCCGATCCGTGAGGATATCTGCGCAAACGGCAGCAATGTCTCCAACCTGTGCGAGGCTGCCAGCACTATCAAATCCCCGGCCCCTCCCATATTGGACATGCAAAGCCCTGCAGAGATGGCGGATTCAATGAAGTAAAGCCGGAACACAATTCCGGCCAGACCACATACGATAATCGATGTAAGCACCACTGCAATTGCGATGAGGATCACGCGTGGATCTGTAAGGATAGTAAGCGCTGTGGCGCCTTCTCCTCCGGGGCTGAACATAACCAATCCAAGGCCGGCCATGAGGATTGGCATGAAAATAACCATTGCCATGGATAGCAAACGTGACGAGGTCACCTCTATTTCTCTGGGAAGAACATTGAATATCTTGAAGAGGCAGACGGTAATTATCATTAATGCATAAGGATGAATCGGGACTATTTTCCCCAAGATCTGTCCTGCAGCGAAAAAGCCGGCCACTATGATAAGATATGCCCCGACATGCTCGATCTTTGGTTTGTACTCCATCGGTTCTGTATGGATCTCTTCAACCTTTTTATTTTCTCTTGGCTTCTCAAGCCTTCCGTTTCCTGAGAGCCAGGGGATCTTTTCACCAATACGATGCAGTATTGCTGCGTCAAAGATTGCAGATACATTTCCCAGCACTGCGATCGGGAACATTATCGTGAGGTAATAGCCCACCTCATGAGTGCCTCTCGAGGCATATATGTCCGCCGTAGGGATGACGCCCGCACCAAGACCTCCTCCCATGACGGGCTGTGCAATGAGCAATGCCCCATCCCAAAAGCTCCCAAACCCGGTAAGAACAGCCAAACCTCCGGCTACAAGATAGGTGGCGGCTATTCCTATGAGGATTACCGGGATATACGCATATGAGGCAACAAAAAGGGCCCGCCTCTCCATACCTAAGATACTTCCGACAATAAGAAGAGCGATAAAGAAGATAAGAAAATCATCTACCAGAAGGAAGTTCTGGAGCACATCTATGCTTTCCTTTGGGATAAAGTTGTATTTGGTATTGAGGAACCCCACTATGGCTGCTGCAAATACCGTGAAAACAATCCCGCCTCCGAGCCAGTCTTTCCATACGGGTATGCGATCACCCACGAAATTGAAGACAATGCCGAAAAATAACAGAAATCCTATCGCACTGATCATCCCTTGAGACAAGCCAAGTAAAAAGCTTGCTATAATCAGAGCCCCAAAGAGAAGGAGATGTTGTATCTCCAGGCCTAAATATCTTTTTCTGAAAAGGGTTGCTATTCTTCTTATAAGAGCCTCCTCTTCATAATAATTAAATGACATACACATCAATGATGATAGGGTATTTTAGAGATATTGTCAAATGTTGTAGAGCTTGTGTGTGTTAGCAAAGCTAAAATGTCCCCCATAACTGCCGTGCTAAAATGTCCCCATGATGAAGGGAGAGATATTAGTAATGAGCGAGAGGGAGAGGAGGAGATGCCATCTGCTGCAGATGGCGCTCGACGGGCGGATCACGGTGAAGGATGCGGGTGAGTTAATGAGGGTATCTTACCGGCATGCGAAGAGGTTAAAGAGGCACTACGATCTTGATGGTGCGCGGGGGGTCTACTACAAAAACACACTCATTGCTACTCATCCATCTACCACCTTCAACGAATCCATTAGAGCACTCAACCGAAAAAGAACCCACACAAAAGGAACTCAATCATTCTCATGGGTCTATATGGCATCACAACCTTTTACCATAAAAAGGGGACATTTTTGCTCTGCACTTAAGGGGACATATTGACTTGGCAATAACAGATGAAAGATTTGACCCCATTTCTGTACTCCCGATTATGGAGGAGAAAAAAATAAGTATCGTCTTGTAATATACAAAAAATAATCTCCTTATAACAAGGTGTCGACCAAGACAAACCAAAGTTAAAAGGAGGTTATCTTTTGACTGGCTTATTTTCTTCCACCACCTCCGGAGCCGGAACCGCTGCCGCCTGAACCGGAGCTGCTGCCACCACCCATGCCGGAGTTGCTTCCGCCGGAACTCGAACCGCCGCTGGATGAACCACTTCCACCCATGCCGGAATCACTGCCGCCGCTGCCCGGGCTGCCGGAACCTGAACCGGGTCCGCTGGTACCCTGGCCTTGTCCACCGGCAGGGCCGAGGTCATCAGCCCGGGCTCCTTGCCTGAGGGCATTTGCATATCTGTTTGCCAGCTGTACCGGATCACCATTCATGGCGTTATGCAAAAAGGTGTATCTCAGCTGTTGCATTTCCCGGGCCTGATAGTTGTTCTTAAGGGCCTGGCCCACGGCATCTGCTGCGACATCCGAGGGGACTCCCCGGCGGACCATTTCCCGAACGGTCATAAAGCTTTCCTGCGCAAGCATATGGAGTTGTTCCCGGTCTCTCTCTCGATCACGGGCCCGATCTTTTGTCCCGTCCTCATCGCCTTCCTTGTCCCTGAGGCGGTCCCTTGTCTGCAGCCTGTCGCAGATTGCATCCACATCTTCGTTCAGAAGCCCGGCAGCCATGCCTTCTGAGATGATATTCCCGGTGGGTGCCAATTCCTCTTTATTCACTCCCAGGGCCTGTGCCTTTTGATATGCATATGCATACCGTGCCCTGGTTTTTTCCATTGCCTGCACAATGCTGCCTGCCTGAACTTTCTTGGCAATGCCCTCATACGCCTTGTTCATGATCGGCTCTTCGGGCAGCCCCTGTTTCTTGGCATTCATAACGATTTTCTGTGCCTGGATGGTGTTTTCCACCTGGAATCGGTTTTGCACCATGCGCCTGGTCATCTTAATGGCATCATCGCTTTGCACACCGAGACGGATCATCTCCCGGGTGTTTGCCTTGAGCTGCTCGGATGTCTGTTTGGGCAGCCCCTGGTCAACCTCGTCTGTGTATGCCATTGTTGAACACAGGATCATAATAAAAAGGATGCTTACTATTTTTTTCATATATTTCCCCCTTCTATTGCGTTGTTGTGGTTATAACGCTAAGCGCGCTCAAAGGTTACATCTCGGGGATAAAAACGCAGTTTTCCCCACCGAAATCATCTTGTTCTTTGTATGTGCATTCAGGGACATTCGTCTGGCCGTCAATGACATAGAAATAGCTGAACTGTGTGTCGGCATTAACACTGATTACCCAAGTCCCTGAATCGGTTTTTTGGGCCGGGTGCAGTACAAAGCTGTCCAGAGACGAGGCGAAATACACGGACGTCGCTTTGGGAGCCTTTAAGAATATGTGCAGAGTGCTGCCGTCTGTACGGTAATAGTGATGGGCGCACCCGGTAAGTGCGAAAACCAGCAGCGAACAGAAAAACAGCCTCTTCATGCCCTGTTGTTCAACGACAGGATCGAGTTCTCACCGCCAAAGTCATCGAGCTCGTGGGTGAGGATTGTCGGGTCGGCAAAGCGTTCCGCGCCCTCGAGGATATAGATAAAACGGTGCTCGCCTTTGGGAATGTCAAGGAAGATTTCCCAGTATCCGCTTGTCCCCAGTTCGTTCATGGGGATCCTCTGCCAATCCGTGAAACTGCCGGTAATCTCGGCCTGGGTCACATCCGGTCGGTAGATCACGAACCGGTAAGGAGCAGGGCCTGTCTGCTGCTGTACCAGGAAGGTAAAGGTCAGGATGACCACTGCCACGGCAAGGGCCGCGGTTGCTATGTACGCAGGGTGAAAGATCCCGAACCTGGGTCTCCGGTGAAAGGCTGTCGCTACGTGGTGGACATGTGCTGCCGGATCCAGGCGCAGTTCTTTTTCCTGGTGCAGAAGAGAGACGGTTTCGTTTTTGAATTTCTTGTTGTCATGCACCTTTTCGACAAACTCGATTTTATCGTCGAGGTCGAGTTCATCATCTATGAACATGCTGATGATATACTCACTCATGATTCTTCTCCCGCAAACATATTTCTGAGTTTCAGGCGGGCCCTGTGGACCTTCACCTTCACGTTTGCCACGCTCATGCCGGTGATAGTGGCAATCTCGTGGTAGGAGAGGTCACTGCTTATCGCCAGGGATAGGATGTCCCGCTCCTCTTCATCCAGCGCCTGAAACCCTTTCATGACCCTCCTGTAGTTTTCGCGTATCAAAAGTGTGTGCTCCGGATCGTCGGTGTGATCTTTCTGTTCCCCGTCAAGTTCCACGTGGTAACGGTGCTTTCTCGTGTGGTCGATGAGCGCGTTGCGGGCAATGGTATATAAGAGGGAAACGCTGTTTTCATTACCTGTGTAGTGTTCCATATATCTGGTAAAACTCTCCTGCAGTATATCGCTGGCAAGGTCATAGTCCCCTGTCATCCGGATCAGGTATGAGAAGAGCCTGTCCTTGTTCTCTTTGAATAAAACGCTTACACCATGCACTTTTTTAGTATAACGCATAATTCACGCAAAAGTTACAAACTATATCTTCAAAAATCATTTTCATCATTTTTTAAGACAGGAGATGTCGCCGAAGATCTCTGCAGGAGGGCAGGGATCACACCCGAGACAGGAGTGCATCTGTGTGGGCGAAACCTTGAGCGGGCCGGTGATATCCGAAACATTATCTGCCGCATCGATCTCAATCCGGACAAGGACCCCCTGCAGGCATTCGCAGTCGCTGCACTCGTCCCTGATCATTTTTATCCATAATGTCCTCTCTTATTTGGCTATATGACCAAATAGGCAAATTATGGCAAGAATAATATTTGTCAGAAAAAGACGGATTTTTATGGCAGTGCTATCTTACACGATTTTTGTCGTGTGATTGGTTATATTGTAAAAAATCGATCTTTTCCCGTGCGCCAACTTCCCGGAATAAGTAAGCATTATCATGATTCGAGTATATTCCCCGGGATGCCGGAAAAGAATTGGGTTGACAGGTAGGCGATTTATTGTAATTATCTAAAATCGTAAATATACGATAAAGGCTGAAACAGAAAGAATGAAGACATTCAAGAATTCTGTGAAACAACTTGTGCGGGACAAGTATGCCTCCATTGCCACCTCGGAAAACCCCGGCGGCTCTGGGTGCTGCTGCGGCGACAGCAGCGCTTTTGTGGATATACTGGGTCAGGGACGCAAGTGCGGCTATACCAGGGATCAGCTCATGGACGAACTGGCCAGGGCCAATCTCGGCCTCGGCTGCGGGAATCCCTTGAGTATGGCGAATCTGGAAGAGGGAGAGACCGTGCTGGATCTGGGCAGTGGTGCAGGGTTCGATGCATTTCTTGCCGTACAGGCCGTAGGGTCTGAAGGACGGGTGATCGGGGTCGATATGACCCATGAGATGGTACAAAAGGCCCGGGAAAATGCAGCGATCCTGGGTTTCGGCAATGTTGAGTTCAAGCGCGGCGAAATAGAAGAGCTGCCGGTCTCGGATGATTCCGTGGATGTGGTGATCTCGAACTGTGTGATCAATTTAAGCCCCGATAAACGCTCCGTGTACCGGGAAATCTACCGGGTATTAAAGCCCGGCGGCCGCATCAGTATCTCAGATGTGATGCTTTCCGGTCAGTTGCCCCAAGAGCTCAAGAAAGATGTCGATGCATACACGGCCTGAATTTCAGGAGCTATCTCACCCGGGGAGGTGAGGCAGATCCTGGAGGAAGCAGGCTTTACGGATATCTCCATCAGCCGCAAGGACAACAGCGATGACATTATCAGGAGCTGGAACGTCGGCCAGGGAAGCGAGGAACTGGTATTCTCCGGCTATATCCATGCGAAAAAACCGCAATAGGTAAGTGAGCAATGGCTAAAAAAGAGTTTAAATGCGGACAGAAATTTGCAGACCTTGATACCCTCGAGAAGATGTCGCATGAAGAATGCAAGCACATCCTTGCACACCTTTCCAAGGGGATCGCTCATCCTGCCCGCATACAGATTGTCAATATCCTTGCAAACAAGCCTGATAGCGATCGGTGCATCTGCGGAGACATTGTCAATGCCCTGCCCCTTGCACAATCGAGCGTCTCCCAGCATCTCAAGGTATTGAAGGAAACCGGGTGGATACATGGAGAGATACATGGACCGAGTGTGTGCTACTGCCTGGTGGAGGGAATCATCAGCTATTATCGGAGGCTGTTAAACAAGGCCATAGAGACGGCGTAAACGGTAAATAAGTAACCGCGACTAAAGAATGCAGTAACAGGAATAAACAGGAAACGCATCACAAGATCGATGCGAATATCTGAAAGGCGAAAGGTAAATGTTCGAAGTATCTGAAAAGGCAACAGAGATGGTCAGGGAATTTTTCAAGTCCCGTGACAAAATCCAGCCGCTGAGGATCATTGTCGCCGGCGTTGGTTGAAAGGTGCCCACACTGGGCCTGGCTCTGGATGAGCCAAATGAGAACGACGAGGTATTTACAGAGGCCGAATTCACATTCATAATTGAAAAGAGTCTGCTTGAGCAGGCCCAGCCCGTAAACATCGACTATATTTCAAACGCATCGGGCCAGGGATTCGTTATCACCTCAGACATGGCAAGCAATGTTGACTGCGGCGGCTGCACCAGCTGCTAGTCTTTATCGGGCACACTACACGTCAGGCACATATCAGGCTGAAACAGAGAAATAAGCCTGTAGAAGCCGAGACGTCAATTATGAGAATGATACCCTGCAAGGGTAAAAGTAACATTGATAACAAAAGGATGTCAGGTTTGCGGTATTGAAGCTGATTCATGGATCCGTTTTCCCCGGCATCCATACCTTAATTTGGGGATACATTCTCATTTTTTAGGAAGGTTGTAATTATGTTAACAGCCGAGCACTCGCAGGAACAAAAAGGCCTGAGCTTCTTTGAAAAATATCTCTCGCTGTGGGTAATCCTCTGTATTGTGGGCGGCATAATCCTCGGGAAAGTGGCGCCTGGTTTTGCGCACTACCTGGACGGACTTGCCATTTACGTGGGGGAAGCACCGGTCGTGTCCATCCCCATTGCCATCTGTCTTTTCTTCATGATGTATCCCATCATGGTGAAGATCGATTTTGCAGAGGTGCTCCTGGCAGGGAAGAATATGAAACCGGTGAGTCTCACTCTCTTTATGAACTGGGCCATAAAACCCTTTACCATGTATGCCATATCTCTTTTCTTTCTGGGGACAGCCTTCCTGGGCTTTATCGGACCTGATGCCATGGACCTGGTGAAGATGCCGCTTGGCCTCGATCTGCCTGTCGGGGGGGCTCACGGGGTCGGCCAGGTGGTTTTAGTGGATGGGGTGAAGATGCTCCAGGTGCCTCTGTGGCGCAGCTACCTGGCAGGGTGTATCCTGCTGGGGATTGCTCCGTGTACGGCCATGGTCCTGGTCTGGGGATTTCTCGCTCGTGGCAACGACGGCCATACGCTCATCATGGTGGCAATCAATTCCCTCACCATGCTTGTACTCTACGGTCCGCTCGGCGGATTTCTCCTGGGGGTAGGGAGGCTTCCGGTACCGTGGCAGGCCTTGGTTCTTTCCATCGGTATCTACGTGGCACTGCCGCTTGTCGCAGGGTATTTTACCCGGAAATGGATTATCAGTACACGCGGGCAGGATTGGTTCGAGGACAAATTCCTCCATATCCTGACGCCGATTACCATTATTGCACTGCTCATCACCCTGGTGCTGCTCTTTTCTTTCAAGGGGGAGGTGATCATATCCAATCCCCTGACGATCCTGTGGATCGCTATCCCGCTCTTTATCCAGACAAATGTCATTTTCTGGCTGGGATACGGCCTTTCCCGGGTCTTGAAACTCAGGTATGAGGATGCCGCACCGTCGGCCATGATCGGCGCATCGAATCATTTCGAGGTTGCCATTGCCACGGCGGTCATGCTGTTCGGGCTTTCTTCAGGTGCGGCACTGGCAACGGTTGTGGGCGTTCTCATCGAGGTCCCGGTCATGCTCATGCTCGTGAAGATCTGCCTGAAGACACCGCACTGGTTCGGTGCCGCCGGCAAGTATTGATAAAGAATAAGGAGATGCATATGGTTGTTTGCAACAATAAGTTCATCAAGATCCTGACCATGATCGTCGTGGTTCTGGCCATAACACAGGTGCCGGGCTTCTGCGCCGGAATTACAGCAAAAGATGGTCCTGTCGAGGCCACAGCATTGGAAAAACGAGATGCAGGGCAGCACAAAGATGTCGGTGATCGTAGCATAGTCGTATACTATTTTCACGGCACAAATCGCTGCTATTCCTGCACCCGGCTTGAGAAACTGACCTATTTGGCAGTGGCCGAGGGCTTTGAACAGGAACTTGCCGACGGCCGGGTGAAATTTGCTGCCGTCAATGTTGAACAGGACGAGAATAAGCATTTCATCAAAGACTATAAGCTCTATACCAAATCGGTGATTGTCTCGGATGTTGTTCAGGGCAAAGAAAATCGATGGAAGAATCTGAAAAGGGTGTGGGAACAACTGAGAGACGAGCAGGCCTTTAAAGACTATGTCCAGAAAGAGGTCCGGCAATATTTGAAGGGTGAATAAGCCTTGACTTCTTTCGTGTTCGCCATGGGCATGTCGTTGTGGTTCGGGGTGTTGACCTCTATCAGCCCGTGCCCGCTTGCAACAAATATCGCGGCAATTTCCTATATCGCCAGACGTGTGGACATGGCCGGCTCTATTCTGGTTTCCGGACTTCTCTACATGCTGGGCAGGATGGCAACCTATGTTGTGTTGGGTGCTGTGCTCATCTCGAGCACGCAGCTGATGCCGGATGTGGCGAATTTTCTCCAGAAATACATGAATATTGTGCTCGGGCCGGTGCTCATCGTCATCGGTATCTTTCTGCTCGATATAATAAAACTGAGCATCCCCGGTTCCGGGGGTTTGAATGGCAGGATGCAGCAACGCATAGAAAGAACAGGTATCTGGGGCGCGGGCCTTCTTGGGGTGGTATTCGCCCTGTCGTTCTGCCCGGTATCGGCCGCGCTGTTTTTCGGAAGCCTGTTTTCCCTTGCCCTCGTGCATAATTCGGCATTCATCATGCCTTCCTTGTATGGCATCGGCACCGCGATCCCGGTTATGGGCTTTGCCTTTCTGCTGGCCTTTTCCACGCAACTGGTAGGCAGGGCATTCGGCAGGATCTCGCTGTTTGAATTCTGGGCCAGGAGAATAACCGCCCTCATTTTTATTGCAGCCGGCATCTATTACTGCCTGCAGCATATCTTTCATGTGATCTGATCACACTCAGAATGGATATTTTTGGAGCACGTCCAGGCGCGACATCTGTTAAAAATATCGTCGCTGCCGAGGCATCTCCAACCGAAGACTGCCCGATGTGAGCATCAGGCCCTACCGTGTGATTACAGAATAAACCGGTCAAGACAAAGACAATGCAAAGCCAAGGCGCCTTTCTCTAAAGGAACTTGAATTCACAGACAAGAACAGGCATAAGGATATTGTTGATAGGGGGGCTCATGATCTTTGTGCTTTGGTGCCGGAACATTACTCAGGGCGGTGATGGGGTAAGATCTTTCATATTGACATTTCAGGGAAAATTTATCATCAATTTGTCAAGAATAAAGATCTGACCTGTGTTAGCAAAGCTAATATGTCCCCCATAACTGCCGTGCTAAAATGTCCCCATGATGAAGGGAGAGATATTAGTAATGAGCGAGAGGGAGAGGAGGAGGTGCGTCAACTCCTGGATGGATCGCGGAGGGTCTACTACAAAAATAAACTCATTGCTACTCATCCATCTACCACCTTCAACGAACCCATTAGAGCACTCAACCGCAAAAGAACCCATACAAAAGGAACTCAATCATACTCATGGGTCTATATGGCATCACAACCTTTTGCCATAAAAAGGGGACATTTTTGCTCCGCACTTAAGGGGACATATTGACTTGGCAATAACACAGCCCTTTCAGAAATCAGACCTTAAAACGTTAGTTATTTTCTTTATTTTAATATAGAGCTGATAGCCAAAAAATCGATTACGCATCTTCAAATCGATCGAGTTCCAGGTTTTTCCGCACCTTGTTTGGATCAAAGATGCGCCCGTTCATAACAACATAAACACCAGGTGATAATGACTGAACCGCAGCAACTGCACAGCCTATGTTAAATTCAGCATCGCTTGATTTAAACTTGGCAGGCTGCATCGCCCCAGTAAGCACTATCACTTTATTTTTTATGGTCTGCAGTTTCCTGGCAGTTTGAATCATGGTATCTGTACCATGGGCCACTACAATGTATTGATGCATATCCCTGTTTATTTTGTCGAAAATCAATTCGCGGTCTTCATCTGTAAGGTCAAGGCTGTCCTTTTGTAAAATGGACTCGTATTCATATTCAATGTTGACATTCGCCTGTGTTAATATCTCACCGAGCCTTGGCTCACCCACTTGATATGTGCTTTTCCTGTCAAAATATACCTTATCTATCGTGCCTCCCACGGCGGAAAACTTAATTTTCATTGCCCTATACCCTCCATTGTTGTGAATGTCCCTATACACCGAATGTTTGAGTTTAACAACAGGCCCCCTTTCCCTGTCCCCTTTCCCTTTTTTTTCTTTTCTAATGAAAGGATATTTGTTAAGAGTAATTATTATCCGGGTGAATTTATTGGGCATGTCAAAGATACTGATTGTATATCATTCACAAGGTGGCAATAATAAAAAGATGGCCCTGGCTGTTGCGCAAGGGGTCAGCTCTATTGACGGGGCAGAAGCGATATTAAAACCTGCGTTTGAGGCGACCTTGGATGATCTTCTTTCCTGTAAGGGGATAGCCATTGGCTCGCCAGAGTATTTTGGATATATGGCAGGCGCTATCAAAGACTTTTTTGACCGCACGTATGAGAAGGCAAGGGATGACAAAAGGGCCTTCCGCAAGCCGTATGTGGTCTTTGTAAATGCAGGCAACGATGGATCCGGCGCGCTTTTGAGCATTGAGCGTATCTGCCTGGGCTACCGTCTCAAAAAGGTATTTGATCCAATCGTGGCAAAGGGAGAGATCACAGAAGATATCTTAGCAAGGTGCAGGGAGATGGGGCAGACCATTGCTGCCGGCTGTGTTTCTGGTATTTATTGACGATAAGGGGGATGATGTGTGGAGGGCTGGTTATGAGAAGAAAAAGGTATCGCCGGAACATATCATAGAGGCAATTAGGCCGGGTGCCAGGATCTTTATTGAGGCTGGCTGCGGTGAGCCCCAATATCTGGCAAAGAAACTCATTGTTGAAAACAAGGAACTCTCCGATGTTGAGATATATACTACTATTCCGTTAAGCGCCTTTTCAGAATTTGGCGGGGAATTTGGGTCTCGCTTTCGTGTAAAGGCATTTTTTGTCTCTCCTGTTATGAGCTCTGCATTTGTAGAAGGAATGGCTGATCATACGCCTGTATCATCCTTTAGTTTAACAAAACTTATTAAAGAGGGACATATCAAGATAGATACAGCTATTATTCACTTAAGCCCTCCTGGTGAACATGGCTATATGAGCCTTGGTGTGTGTGTTGATATAACTCGAACCATTATAGAATATGCTGATACAGTGATAGCCCAGGTAAATGAAGAGATGCCCAGGACCATGGGGGACAGTTTCATACACATAGATAAGGTGGATTATATAATAGAGCATAACGAACCCTTGATTGAAAATCCGCCTGAAGAGCCTGATAGTGAGACCAGGCTTATTGGAGAGCATATCTCAAGATTAATAGATGATGGTGCTACCGTCCAGGTGGGATTTGGAAGGCTCCCTAATGCCGCGCTCGATGCCTTTAAAGAAAAGAGGGATATAGGCATTCATACAGAGATTCTCACTGATTCTGTCTGCGACCTTGTGAAAGATGGTGTGATCACAAATAAGGAAAAGGGCGTGAATCCAGACAAGATAGTTGCCAGTCTGTGTCTTGGTACAAAGAAGTTATTTGATTTTGTTCACAATAACCCTCGAGTGGAATTGAGATCCGTGGAGTATACAAATAATCCCGTCTTAATAGGCCGTCATAATAAGATGGTGGCCATCAATGGTGCTGTGGAGATTGATCTTACAGGGCAGTCCTGTGTTGCGATGAGTGACTATATGGGTTATTTCGGAACCCTCGGAGATACAGACTTTAACCGCGGGGCTATGCTCTCACCCGGAGGGAAGGCCATTATTGCACTGCGTTCTACATCAAGAGATGGGAGATCCTCACGTATTGTGCCTGAATTTACCGACAGAAAGATTGGTGTTATTACCACCCAGACAGACGTAAATTATGTAGTCACTGAATATGGGAGTGTAAATCTATTTGGCAAGTCAATCAGGGAAAGGACTCTTGCCCTTATTACCATTGCACACCCCAAGTTCAGGGCATGGCTGCTTGAAGAGGCAAAGAGGCTCAAATATGTATACAAAGATCAGGTGTTGTCGCCGGAATATGCCATATATCCCCACAAATATGAACAGGGAAAGACATTTGAAGGCAGTGAGCTCTTTATACGTCCGATCAAGATAACAGATGAAAGGGGTATTCAGGACCTGTTTTATGCCATGTCCAGGGTTGATAAGTTTTATAGATTTTTAAGGAGTGTTTCTGCCCTTCATCATCAGCAGGCGCAACCACTGGTAAATGTAGACTACAAAACAGCCATGGCCTTAGTGGTTACAGAAGCTCGAAATAGAGATGAAAGGATATTAGCCGTTGCTCACTATACTCGTGAGACAGCCGATATGTCTTCGGGTGAGACATGTGAGTTTGCTATCATGGTTCATCCTAGCTGGCAGAATATGGGCATAGGCTCATTCTTATTGAGGTATTTGATCGATATTGCAAAGGATAATGGCTTTAAACATATGAGTGCGCATGTGTGGGAGGATAATGCGCAGATGCTGCATGTATTTAAAAAGGCAGGCTACAAGATAGAGGATTCTCTCGGTAATCATGTAGATAACCTGAGCATAGATCTTGAAACTTCTATCCAGGAATAACAATATTTCACTTTTTCATATAAAACATCCATGGCCTTGCGGCCGCAACCAAGGATGAAAAAGTATCCGGAATCCAGGAGCCAGAATGAATCCCCCCTTTGAAGGGAGTCAGGGGGATGTCATTGCGAGGAGGCCGTAGGCCGACGTGGTAATCCCATTAATTACAAGTGGGGCATATTTCCTGCGGCCCGATGAGGGATGCCCCTACATTTCCCATAAAACTATTTTTTATCTTTTCGACTCTTGACTCACAACTCACGACTCCCGACTGTTCTTAATCACCCAAAACCTTCTTTACTATCCGACATGTCCTTCAACTAGTTATAAATAAGAAATTTCTCCGAATATAAAAACTTTTCTTGCAATATGAATGACTATTCATTATTATAATTTTTATTATCTAGAGGTATTTGCATGGAAAATAATGATAAAGATAAGGATAAAAGAAGGATATACCTGCAGGTAGCAGACATTACCACCATGGGGTTTGCCATGGTGATCTCCATAATCCTAGGTCTTGTTGTAGGGATGTACATCGATAATCGTTTTGGAACAGAGCCTATATTCACCTTGTTATTGATATTTTGTGGAATACTCGCAGGATTCAGGATAATGTATAAGACATATATTAGATTTTTTAAGGACGAATAGATGAGGCTGGCAAAGGTAAGTAATTTTGAGGATACCGTACAAAAACGAATAGAATATCTATCTCTTACTATCTGGCTTGTGTTATGTATATCGACCCTATTAGCTATAGATAAGAGTTTTGCATCTGGTGTCTTTTGGGGTGGGGTTATATGCATGGCAAATTTTCAGTGGATGAAGAGACATGCATGTAGAGCAATTAATTTACCAGCTAATAAAGGCACTTCCTACATGATAATAAGATTTATTTTAAGGCTTACAGTCATAGGGATTGCAGTCCTCGCGATCCTTACATGGGCACATGTGAATATTATAGGGCTATTCTTGGGGTTGTCTATAGTCATGTGTAGTATCATGGGCTATGCATGGTTTTCATATCTGTTTGCAGGGGGAGATTGACATGGAACATCCGGTGCTTTTACTAGATTTTATTACGCATCCTTTGGCACATTTTATGGAGAAATATTTTAATCTTACAGATGGGAATCACCTGTATCATATGACTTATATGTGGTTTTACATGCTACTACTTGTAGGTATATCACTTATAGTAGTGCGGAAGCTCAAGATGGTACCGGGCAGATCGCAGAATTTTCTTGAAGTTGTAATAGGAGGACTAAAGGACTTCACTGTAAACACTATGGGTGAGGATGGCTTGAGATTCTTTCCATTGATAGCCACCTTAGCGATCTTTATCCTGGTCGCCAATCTTGGCGATATTATTCCAGGGTTTTATTCACCAACAGCAAACATTAATACCAATGCTTCAATGGCTATTGTTGTATTTCTTCTTACTCATATTATAGGGATAAAGGTGCATGGTATAAGGTATGTAAAGCAGTTTACAGGCCCTATCTGGTGGATGGCACCGATCATGATACCAATAGAGATTATAGGGCATCTTGCAAGGCCGCTGTCTTTGACTGTGAGGCTTTTCGGGAATATTTTTGGCGAAGACCTTGTGTTAGTGATTATCCTGGTCTTAGCTCCATTCTTGATCCCAATGCCTGTCCTGGCCTTGATGATATTTACCGCACTCATACAGACGCTTGTATTTACCTTACTTGCCATGATGTATATAAGCGGTGCAATGGAAGAAGGGCACTAAAGATTAAAGATAATAAAAGTTAAGGAGGTTTTTATGAAGAACGTTGGTTTGTTATTTATAGCTGCAGCAGTTTTTGTACTCATCGGGGCACCTGTAATTTTTGCGAGCGAGGGTAGTGTCGGGCCCGAGGTGATTTCTTACTTTAAGTGGATAGCCATTGCTACAGGTATCGGGATGGGGATTGCCACTTTTGGTACGGGTATAGGGCAAGGTAATGGAGTAAGAGGGGCTTGTGATGGTATTGCCAGAAACCCAGAGGCATCCGGTAAGATTATTACCGCCTTGATGATCGGTCTTGCAATGATAGAATCTCTGGCCATATATGCATTGGTCATAGAATTAATACTACTCTATGCAAACCCGTTTCTTAAATATGTGGTTGGCTGAAGATGTAAGCGTTTCAAGATAGATATTTTTACATGTATGAGGAACACAAATGAATCTTTATTAGGAGGAGAGAGGTATGAAATACAGGATTAAGGTTGATAAGGACGAATGTCTCGAGGATGCGGTCTGCTTCTCCATGGACCCTGATCATTTTGAAGAGGACGACGATGGGAAGGCTCAGGTGGTAGGCGGGTCTATGCAAGGCAATATTTCCATTGGTAAATTTGACGATGATGGCTATGAAGATGCCAAGGAAGCAGCAGATCTCTGCCCTGCAGAGGCAATTATTGTAGAGAAGTTGGATTAGAGAGGGATGATACTGGGGTTTAATACTCTGACTTCCTGTCTTTGTAGGAATAATAAATAATGTATAGTTAGAAATAACGTAACTGCTCCGGTTATTAGCCTGAAGGATCCTGATATCCCCTGGGCGGCAAGGGCCGTATTTGGAGAATATTATACTTGAATGGCGATGCTATTATTGGGTTTTGTAAATCTTTTCCTTAAAAACCTTCAGCCTTCAGTCTATCCACCTGAGTAGTTACGAAATAACTATAGTGAGAGCAACCTCAAGGCCTTTCCATCTCTGATTTGCCACAGGCAGACAAGGGTTGCAATAGTCGTTTAAATTATGGGCCAAAGACCCTTAAGGATTATAAGCCTAACATCCCCAGGATCTTCTTTCTCTTCTCCTCATCCGCCAATATAAAAGCTGCACCTCCTATTACTGCTAATACCAGAAGCACACCTAAAAATTTTTTCATGATTGATACCTCCTTATTATTCGTTATAGGGTTGTTGTTCGTAGAACCTTTTCCCTTCTAGCTTTATCAATCCAATAATTTGCCTTCGATAATATTCCAGGTATCAAGCAAATTCAAGTATTATTTTTGTCTTTTGGTATCAAATCTTCTACAGATACAAGGGTATCTTTTGCAACCATGGATGCACGCATATTTTCTTCTTGAATCTTAAGGTATATTTCTTCTCTGTGGACCTTTATATCGCAAGGGGCATCTATCCCAATCTTTACCTGAGCCCCCTTAATATCTACCACACGTATCTGAATATCATCCCCTATTGCAATTGATTCTCCGACCTTCCGTGTCAAGATGAGCAATGCGCCCTCCTATGGCATAAACTTATAGGATATAATTTTACTCTAACTCTTTACAGAAAGCAATGTCTCCATCATCTCATCTGTTATAGATATTAATTTTGCAGCAGCTTGATATGCATGCTGAAATTTTATTAAGGTGGCCATTTCTTCATCCAGATTTACACCTGTAATAGACTCTTTTCTCTGGGTATACTGCGTCAATAAGGTATCGTTATACTTTTCATTCATTTGCGCACTCTGGACATCCATACCAACCTCGGATACAAATGAACTATAAAATCCATCTAGTGTAGTATTATTGCCGGATATATCTAAAACCCTATCCTGTAAGCCAAATATGCCTAGCGCCACTTGGTTGTCACCCTGGGCTACCTTGTTGTCGCTGTCTAGATATCCGGCTGCGATCAGTTCAGTATCAGAACTCACCTCTGGATTTAGACCAATAGTCTGGGTAAATGTGCCGACATCAGCATCCCAGGAAAAGAATGTATTGATACCAAGTATAGCCAGTGCATTGTTGGAGTCTGATAAGTCATTTGGGCTTATCGCAAATGTATAACCTGAATCCGCATATATATGGAGTTTGTTATTAGAATCAACTTCTGCATTCATATTACTGATACCGCCTATAGCGCCTATAAGGTCATTAACTGTGGCATTTGCAGCTAGGGTTACAGTACTTCTCACCGCATTACCACTAGAATCGTATACCACTATATCAAAGTCGCCTGCCTGAAACTTATTACTGAATGAATATCCTGCTGCAGCGATTTGGGCAGTAGGATCTGAAATGCTCACCGTGCCTGTCATTTCACTTACCGACTTTAGCCCAACACCCTCGGAATGCAAGGAATTCACCTGCCAGATAAGCTCCTCTGTAAGGGTGTTCATAGAATCCAGATAAGAATCTATCTTGGTATCCCTCACGTCCACCCATCCGGCAATCTTGCCGCCATCCAGTTTATTGGTTATATTCACCCTTCTGCCGGATATATCACTCCAGAAAATGTCTGCGTATCCAGTGGAACTATTTCTTTCATAGGATAAGGAGTATGAATCTTTACCCAGGACAAGTGGTGTGCCCCCCAGTACATAGACCATGATCTGGCCATTTTGTTCTTCTTCATAATAGGATATATCCATATATTCAGAGAGCTCCTCAACAAGCATGTCCCTTTGATCCCTTAGGTCATTAGCGTTTATCAAACCTTCGACCTCGACAGTCGATATTTCTAGATTCAGACTTGCTATCTGCCCTGTAATAATATTTATCTTATCTACAGAACCCTTTATGCTATTATCTATATGGCCTTGATATGCTCTGAGATCATAGTCAATACTGTCTATGGCCTGAATTAAAGCGTTGGTCTTTGCAGCTAGAGCCTCTCTTTGTGGGAAACCATCCGGATTATCCATCAGGTCTCCCCATGCGTTCCAGAACTCCCCCATCAGATAGTTTATGCCATATTCTTCACTTTCATTGAAGATCGGCTCAATTCCTTCGAGGGTCTCTTTCTGTGCATCCCAGTAATAATAGTCTGACTTTTTTTTGCAAATCTGATCGTTTATAAATTGATTGTAAGCCCTTTGAACCTCTTCTGCCTTTATACCTGTCCCAATCTGTCCAGGCCCAATATTTATAGGATAATTTGCGCTTATCCTTAAAGACTGCCTGGAGTACCCAGGGGTGTTGGCATTTGCTATGTTATGAGAGGTGATCTCTACAGCTAACTGGGAGGCATATAGAGACCACCTGGCAATATCGAGTGCCCCACTAAGACCTGGCATACTACACCCCCCCCTTTATGATGTTTGGTGATACAGTAGATCTTTTTCCGGATTTGTCATATCCAGTTGTGTGCCTGGTGAAAAAAGGCTTGAGTTGCTCATCAATCTCAGAAAGCCTTTTTCTCACAAGCCCTTTTGACAACTCATTAAGACCGGTAGCCTTTCTCCATAGACCGATGAGCTCTTGTTGCAGAGTTCTTATCTTAATGGCATCTTTTCGAGATGGGCCTTTATCAGGCAGGATTATGCAATCTCTGCTGGCAATGATCTTATTAATGAGTTTCTGCTTTTGAGGCATGGATTCCTCTATCCTGGAGGCATCTCCATTTGATACAGATTCCAGCTCCTCCTCTAGTAGCGATATAAGCATTAAGACCAGGCCCTTCTCTTCAGAAAGTCTTTTTGTAATTATAATCTCTTTGGAAGTCATAATCTTTTATGGCCCAAGACTAAAGATGATGCATTTAAGGGTATATACATCCAGATGTCCATAAGGTATCATCTTTGTATCATTTAAGTAGGTGGTATCCCCTTTGTTGCTATATCCTCAGGCCTTATTTCACCTCCTTTCCTTTACTTAAGGAGGGATAGATGCTGTTTATATCTTTAATCTTCATTTAAATCCCCTGATAATCTTATCGGTGGGAGATAAAGTTTCTTAATAAGACAGCATCCCTCCTTGTATCTTTTCATATCTTGTGACCTACACAACTTAACTTCTCATTTGACTATACAGGATCTCTGCAATACCCAGTCCTTTGCCGTTTGATGCAGAGCGTGCCACAGCCATATATAACATATCTTTGTATATCTCTCCTGACAGCCCTGTGTTTATAAACCCCTCCGGCATAGAGTTCCCCATGGTTTTTAAGAGTTGATGAGTAAAGATAGACTCAAACTCTTTGCACGTCTTCTTCAAGGCCTCTTCCGGATTGGATGACCCGAGATGGAATAGTGAGGATATCTGTGAGATCATATGACCTCCAGGGTTGCATGGAGAGCACCTGCTTGTCTTATGGCTTGCAGTATTGTTATTAAATCTCTTGGGGTAACCCCGATAGCATTTAATGCACTTACAAGGTCCCCTATGGTAGCACCACTTGGCACTACCATAAGCCTTCTTCCACCTTCTTCAGCTACTACACCTGTTTGGGGTGTAATGACAGTAGCACCCCTGGAGAAGGGAAGTGGCTGAGAAACTTGGGGTTCTTCTGTTATCCTTATACTTAGATTCCCATGTGCTATGGCCACTGTTGAGATCCTTACATTTTGGCCCATGACTACTGTGCCTGTTCTCTCATTTACAATCACCTTGGCCTTTGAATCCGGACTCACATCCACGCCTTCTATCATGGCAACAAATGCTACAATATTTTCAGTATAATCACCTGGCACGTCTACTTTTACGGTGGAGATGTCCACTGGGAAAGCAAGTTGTTTACCCGTATACGTGTTTATAGATTTAGCCAGTCTGTGTGTAGTGGTAAAATCAGGGTTGTTCATAATAAGTTTTAGATGATCACCCAGTTCAAGCTCAATGGAACGTTCTACCAATGCACCATGTGGTACTCTTCCTACTGTTGGGATATTCTTTGTCACTCCTGTACCCGATGCCCCTGCTGCGGAAAACCCCCCTACAGAAATAGGGCCTTGGGCTATTGCATACACCTTTGCATCAGGTCCATATAAAGGTGTTGAGATCAAGGTGCCGCCTAAAAGTGAGGTTGCGTCTCCAATAGATGACACTGTACAATCGATATATTGACCACTCTTGGCAAAAGGCGGCAGGGTTGAAGTGACCATTACTGCAGCCACATTTTTTACCTTCAACAGGTTTGGATCGATTGCTATATCCATATTCCTTAGCATGTTGGCCATGGATCTGACAGTAAATTCAGAGCCGGCCTTATCACCCGTCCCGGTTAGACCTACAATAAGGCCATAACCTATAAGTTTATTCTCACGGACACCTTGTATCTCTACAAGATCTTTTATCCGAACCCCGAACATAGGCTGTGTAATTGCGAGCATAATAATAAGTAATAGTATAGACTTTTTCATATCCCACCTCAAAATGGCCATACCTTATCTATAATGCCTGACATAAAACCTCTACGCTGTGCGTCTGCTAAGATGCCGGATCCATAATAATCCAGTCTCATGTCTGCAACGCATGTAGAGGAAATGGTATTATTCGCACTAATATCCTCAGGTCGAATAATACCTGACAATATCATATACTGTATCTCCCCATTTACCCTTATTTGTTTTTTGCCGCTGATAACCATATTATCAGAAGGGAGGATCCTCATTATCCTGGCTGGGAGTGTGCCACTCACATCACCTTTGCGAGAGGTATCTGCATCGCCTTCGAAATTAGTGGATGTGGAGGCACCTACACTCGGTGTTATAGACCGGCCTTTAATCGTTGCTCCATCCAATGGAAGGCCGATCAGATCTGTTATGGAGCTGTCCACTTCATTAGTCTTCTCAGCCTTGGTCTTTGCCTCTTTGGTTGCAGACGCACTCTCTATAATTTGTACAATTACTATGTCTCCTACCTTTCTTGCCTTGGCATCACTATAGATGTTTACAAGACTGGCATTAGGTGACCATAGAGAGCCAGGGGATTTTACCACATCTGTCTGTTCCTCTACCGGATCACTAAGTGCTTCTGGTCCTATAATGGGTTCTATCTGGCTGTGTGCGCAGGAACCCATCAAGATTACAAGGCCTACAAATAATATTGTATGGTATAACTTCATGCCATCCCTCCTAGAAATGAACCCTTATCTTTGAAGAAGCAACAACAATGCCAAAGACCTCTCTTCCCGACGATATGTTCTTTACCGGGATATTCTGGCCAAGATATCCATCTTTTAGGGCAATACCTGCATCTCTTACAGTAATATTTTCCCCTATGGCCTCAATGATTATACCCTGGCCCTTGGAGATAACAGGTGGTCTTTCTATACCTGCTACAAGTATGGGGGTTCCCTTCCTGATAGAGGTCTTTAGCCTCATGCCTATGCATTCTTTCACGTCAACTACTATGGGCGGCAGCCGGGTGATATCTATTCTTTCAATCTTAATATCCCTGGGTGATAGTATGGCACCCCTTCGAATCATCGAGACTGCTACAGGTGCGTCTATAAAAACCCTTACCATAGCGCTTATATGAAAGGATCTAGGCTTGAATGATTCCGCACCGAAGACACATGTAGCTGTGGTTAGCCCCTTAAAATCTTCATTTTTTGAGAATTTTATTTGGATCTTATCTTTATCTCTTTCCAAGACCTTAATATGTTCAGGCATCCTAATGTTTTCTATAGTTATCTTAGTTCCCTTATGCCATGGACTTTTATTCATTATTGATCTTCTAAAGATTTTTTCAACTCTATCCCTTGGAATAACCACGAATTTTTGAGTAACGTATGTATCTATAGCACCTTTGAATACGATATCTTCACCAAACTCACCCCTGATCTTTTTTTCTACATATTTTCTTGATATAGTGGTGCCCAATGTAGTGGCAGGGCATCTCATTATAACCAAACTTGACAGCTTATCTGCCCTATCTCCCCTGACATCAGCTATATCGCCTACATGTACGTTTTTATCTGAGAGAGAGGCCTTAGGTTTAAAAATCACTGTGGTGGACGCCATAGATATTTCCGGCATGCACAGATATATTATTGTTATAATTATGAAAAAGGGATATAAGGTATATTTAAGCATATGGGTTTACCTTATAAGTCCGTTTGCTACCTGAAGCATAGAATCAGCAGTCCTTATTACCTTTGAATTCATCTCATAAGCCCTTTGGCCTACTATCATGTTTATCATTTCTTCTACAGCCTCCACATTAGACATCTCCAGATATCCCTGAGCTATGGTGCCAAAGTTGCTTTCCCCTGGTATCCCTTGCACAGGATCACCTGATGCAGGCGTGGAGATATAATAATTTCTTCCAATAGATTTTAGCCCAGCCGGGTTGGTGAAGATATATGTAGGAATCTGAATGGTAGCTAAGATATCGCCTGAGGCTGAAAGACATGAGAGGTCCCCGTTTTTGGCTATAGTTATGTTAGCGGTATCGGCCGGGACAGCAAATTCAGGTTGAAGCCTGTCTCCACTGGCATTTACAATATAGCCATCACTATCCAGCTTAAATGTGCCATCTCTGGTATAAACCTCTTTATCATCAGAAACCATCAAGAAGAAACCGGTACCTTCGATGGCCAGATCAAGCTGATTTTTTGTCTGGGCATAATCGCCTAGGGTAAACACCTTTTGAACAGCAACAGGTCTGGTCCCCATACCTATCTGAATCCCAACAGGGGTATTCCCTCCCGCGGTAGTAGGGGCGCCCTTTTCTTTATATGTTGCATAAAGCAGGTCTTCAAACTCTGCCCTGCTCTTTTTGAAACTTGTAGTGTTTACATTTGCCAGGTTATTAGCCAGTACATCTATTAACATCTGTTGAGCGCTCATGCCTGTTGCTGCTGTCCACATAGATTTAATCATAAAACCACCTCCTTTAGGCAAGTGTGCCTATGTTACGTATGGATGAAGAATATGAATCCTGGAATGCCTTGATAGTCTTTTGAAACGCCTCATATGCCCTTTGGGTATTTATTAGGCCCACCAACTCTTTTATGGGTTCCACATTGGATGTCTCAAGGGCACCCTGGACTACATTTGGTGAATCCATAGGTTCAGGATAGGTTCCTTCCTTGACATTAAACAGGTTATATCCTTGTCTGGTAAGTGCATCTTCCGGGATGTTCACTATCTGTATTTTATCTATGGCTTCGCCATTCAAGGTTATATTCCCGTCAGTATTAACAACTACATTCCCAGGGCCAAGCATAATGTCGCCACCTTCTCCCTGAACAGATTGACCATGGGCATTGACTAAAAGCCCATCGGAAGAGATAAGAAATCCTCCTGCCCGTGTGTATCTTGGGCCATCTGCTGTCATAACTGAAAAAAAACCATCACCGGCTATAGCAAGATCTAAAGTGTTACCTGTCTTGTGAAGAGAACCTTGACTTAGATCTATATGATCCATCTTAGCCAGTACATCTACAGGGGGCCTTTGATACTGACCTTTATCCAGATTAGAGGTATCTAATGCCTTTGTGAATTGTTCAAAGCTTATAGTATCTTTCTTAAAACCTGTGGTGTTATTATTTGCAAGATTATTGGATATAATATTAAGACTCATTTCCATGGCCATAGCCCCTGCAGCAGCTGTGTATATTCCTTGATCCATAATAAATTCCTCCTCTTTGTGGATAGTAAAGCAATATCAATGCCAAAGGTTGGGTAGGTCATGGATGTTGATATTTGCTACATAAAACCCAAAATGCAGCGGCAAAATTTTCCAGTAAGGATTTCCTTTTGTCCTGTTTGATTATAAATAATGTGTGTAACTACTCAGGTGGATAGGCTGAAGGCCGAAGGCTTTTAGGTAAAAGACTCACAAAACCCTATAATAGCATAGCCATTCAAGTATCATATTCCCCAAATACGGCTTTTGCCGCCCAGAGGATATCAGTATCCTTCAGTCTAATATCCTTCAGGCTAATAACCTGAGCAGTTACTAATGTGTTAGGTGAGTCCTTTTCTCATCTTGATTTTGTAGACCAACGAAAACAAGGAAGGACACAGGTTGACATTTTCAACTGTTATATGAGGAGGTGTCTTAAGGTTTATCGGTGCAAAGTTCCATATGCCTTTTATGCCGGCGTCTATCAATAGATCTGCTATAGATTGGGCAGCATCTAGAGGTGTAGTAATTATACCTATAGAGATCTTTCCCTTTTTTATAATTTCTCCTATCCTGCCAGGTGGATATACAGGTATATTATTTATTCTAGTATTAATAAGATCCTGGTGTTTATCAAATAAGGCCTTTATTATGAAACCTTTTTCTTTGAAGTTTTTATAATGTACCAACGCAAGACCTAATCTGCCAACCCCAACAAGGGCCAGGTTAGCCCCTTCACATATACCCAATGCCTGTTCCAAAACCATTTTGAACCTTGTAATACTATAGCCAAAGTAGGAACTGTCTATTTTGCCCAGGTACTTTATGTCTTGTCTTACAGTAGATGGGGTAAGGCCAAGAGCCTTTGCAATCATATAAGAAGAAACCCATATGCTGCCCTGGGTCGCCATGTATGAGATATATTCATAATAAAGGGGTAACCTTAGAGATACTGCTATAGGTATTTTTGACATATTGATTACCTTGAAAAGGTTTGTTTGAATCTTAACATACTTTATCCATTATAGCCGTGATTGAAGTTTGTCAATAATGTAATTTATCAAAAAACTTGCTATCTTATGGAATTTATAGATAAAGAGATAGATATTGATAGAAATTAAATTTACCGTTAATTATTTGACACAAGGAGATTATTTTCTTAATGTGTAAAGGTTTGCAATATGTAGCCGATATAGTAAATTATTATATAAAGAGGAAGGGAGTGTTATGGAGGTTAAGAGCATTCATGTAGATAGCATCATAAAGTTCTATGAGAGACCAAAGGAGACTGAAAGACAAGAAGACAACGATGCCTCTTCGGATACTGTTGCAATATCCCCACATGCAACAAAACGTTTTTTTGAAGAAATAATGTCACACAGCTTACAGAAGAGTCTAAGAAAGGATATTGCCAATGAAGGTGACTAACGCAACAAATCCGGAGGTTATTAAAGCATATAATACAAATGCAGCACAGGACACCTCTCGTTTGAATGAGGCAACTCGTACTTCAAACATACATCAACCCAAACGAACCTCGGTGGCAGACAGGGTGGACATATCTACTGATGCCAAACTGTTCAACGAGATAAGGGAGGCAGCAAATTCTGCTCCAGATATCCGTATGGATAAGGTTGCTAAGGTCCAGGAAGCTATAGAGACGGGTGCCTACAAGCCTAATCTGGCAGATGTCGCCTCTAAGCTGCTAGATCCAGATATAAGTTCCAGAATCTAACCAATATAGTGAATCCGCCTTCGCGTCCACTTCCGACTTCGCTTTCAGCTTCGACGGACAAGCTGGCGGACAAGAAGGCCTGTGTTTGATTCCTTGATTTCTTGCTGCGGATAAGAGTCAAAAGCTTGCTTAAGGGGTTCATACCATTGAATGTATTTTTCACCCTTTGGACATGAATGAAGTAACAAATTTGAGTTTAGTCTGCCACAAGTGGGTGGGGCTGCCTATAATTATAGCTCTTATTGGGTCTCCGGATGTCTTTATCGTAATCTTACCAGAGATATAATCTTTGTCCTTTATAGATTCCAGTGCATCCTTTATATTTGGCGCCTTTAAGGTCGGCGAGGCATCAAGGGCATCTATGAGCGTAAAATAAGCATCTGCGGCCAGGACACTGGCACTATCTGTGCGTCTTCCTGTGTTTTCCTCATATAATCTAATGAAATTTTTACCCAGAGGGCAGCAAATGGCATCTCTATGGAAATGTGTTATAAGATAAACATCTTTTAATGCCTTTCCTCCCATGTCTAAAAATTTCTTTTCTTGGATAATGCGAGATACAATAAAAGGGGTTTTAATATGATGTTTTCTTGCATATTTGATTATCAGGGCATCTTCCCTGTAGTAATTGGGGCAATAAATGATATCCGGGAGGTTTTGTTTTATAGAGACCATCTGAGCGCTAAATTCCGAATCCCCTGTTTTAATATATACATCGTCTACTATTTTGCCTCCACGCTTGATAAACTCTGCTGAAAAACAGCTTGCAAGTTTTACGCTGTATTCTTGGCATTCATCAATTATAAGTGCAGCCGTTTTGGCGTGGAGTTTTTCTATTGCAAATTTTGCAGCTATCTTGGTTTGATCTATATCTGTAAAGCACACACGCCAGATATACCTTGCATCCCTGGTAATAGTAGGGTCTGTAGCCGTAGATATGACCATGGGTATTCTGGCCGCCTCTGCAACGCTTTTGGCCCCTAATGCCTCATCTTTTGTAGCACCGCCAATAATACCGGAAACTCCATATTTGGCAATTAGCTCAGAAACCACCTTTGCACTCTCTTCTTTCTCGCCTTTAGTATCCCTTAAGATTAAATCTATGTTTTTGTCTTTTGCAGTGGGTCTTATCTTGTGCGCCACACAAATTCCATCCCATTGTCTCTTGCCATAGTCTGCAAGAGGCCCTGTCATTGGCAGATATATCCCAAGTTTTATAGTTCCTGGATGTATAGGCAATTGCTTGTTTGTGAAGCAAGTATCCTGTTCATTTTCACTGCAACCAAAGACAGTGAATAATATGGTCAATATAATTGCAATATTTTTCATGGAGTTCTTTTTATTATAGATATCACCATTTTTCCATTGAAAAATATAGTACGTTAAGGAATTCTATGGTAAGAAGGCGAGACTCTTAAGAATTTTTCGAGGTGAGTAATTTGGGTGAAATATATATATCTAATAAGGTTTATGATATCGATCTGGTTATCTTTGATAAGGATGGGACGCTTCTTGATTTTAAGGAGACATGGGTAGCGATCATACGCGAACTTTTTATGGCCCTGGGGAAAAGGGTGCAGATGCATGAAGGGTTGAGAGAGAGGATTGAGAGGGCATTAGGGGTACGCATAGATTCTTCGGAGATAGACGGATATGGTCCAATAGCAATGGGAACATTTGCAGAATGCGATGCCCTCCTTGTCGATTCCCTCTATTGTGAGGGGATAAGATGGGATAAGGCAAAAGACATTGTAAGGCAAGCCGGGATAGAGGTCTTTACAGGAGATGTAAGGAGACAAAGCGTAAAATCTGCAGATGGCAGTATAGAGCTCTTGAGGGAATTGAAGGAAAAAGGCCTTTTAATTGCAATAGCCACTAATGATACTGCAAAGGATGCTGCCAGCGATATGCAGACAATTGGAGCCTCTGAGTATATAGATCTGATAATAGGGGCTGATAGTGTGAATAGGGCTAAGCCGGATCCGGATATGATATATAAAATTTGTGATAAACTTGACATAAGTCCGGACCGTTGTCTCATGATAGGAGATACTATAGTAGATGCCCTTATGGGGAAAAATGCAGGTGTGGGGCTTACTGTAGGGGTTTGCGGGGTTGTTCCCGTGGATGTACTCACCGAGTACACAGATGTTGTTGTTTCGTCCCTTGCGGATATACACTTATCAAGCGAGTAGTGAATAGTGAGTATTCAGGTGTCAAAGGCATTGTATGAGAATAGTCGTCCGTGGTTAGTAGGTTTTGGTATATTGGAAGGTGGTCATTTTATCTAGAAGTTTCACAACGGACAAATAAGCTACCGACTACTGACAGAGAGAAGAACAGCGCCAAAAAATTACTCATGGCTAGCTATATTTTTTATTGTTTTCGCCTTTGGCGAATGGTCCATCGTGTAGGCATGAGGGTTATGCCCTTATTAATCCGGTATCCAAAAGCAAGATGATCAGTGAGGAAAAAAGATCCCTGTCATATTTATAAGGGACTCTTTCCTGGATTATTTTTAGGGCTTCGACAATCGAGACTGCCCTTTTATGGATCCTTTCTGAGATAAGGGCATCAAAGGTATCCATTATAGCACACATCCTGGCGAGCAGATGGATGCTCTCTCCCTTTAATTGAAATGGGTATCCTTTCCCATCTAGTCTTTCGTGATGTTCCATAATTATATAGGCCACCTCTGGGGGAATATTGCCCACCCTGTTCATAACATCATAGCCCCATTTGGGATGTTGTTTTATAACTGCACTATCGCTTTTATTTAGGCTTGCCTTCTTATTTATAATCTGCCCAGGCACCTTTAACATCCCTATATCATGCAAAAGGAAGCCGAGGCCAATCATCTCCAGATTATTTCTATCTATCCCATTTAATAATTTTTTTACAAAAAATGTGGCCAATATCCCTACGTTTAAGGAATGTGTGAAGGTGTAAATGGGAGGTTTACACAGACTCCTGTGATTATGCTGCATAAGTGCAAGTAGAGGATTCATAGTTTCTTTATTCTTCAGGATGTTTTCTAGCATGATGGCTATAATTTCCCTGATCCTTAGAAAAGATTCCCTTCCTGGTTTTTCAAATGCCCTCTTTGTTCGTCTAAGCGCAGTGTGATAAAACAGGTTGGTCTTATCCTTTGGATGGATGTCTTTATTAGAGAGGATGGTTTCAATATTGTTGTCTACATAGTAGAGTAGTTCCGGAACAGATTCTTTTTTTATATAGCACTTATCAATGCCTGCTTTTACGAGCTTACTTTTATACCTGTGTGTATATATCCTGTTATAATCTATAATAGCAGGCATTTTGTTTATCGAAGGCCGTGCATATATGGTAAATGGTATGCGGCTTTCTAAGCACAGCCATTGTATCGGGATAGAAAGCAATGATTTTTGGGTTCTCGTTGCAGTATAGGTCTTCGTCTCGGACGTGGATTTGTGAAATCTCTTCGGCCCAGGGCTACATGGCATCTTTGATGGTAGAGTAAACTCAAAGCTATCATCGTTATTGTTAGTCATCTACCAGCCTCCTTCTTATGGGATACATAATCGGAGATGTACTATATCCAACGAAACTTACGTTAAATTACCACATACAAGCTTATATTACAATGATTTCATCAGGGTTGCATGGAACAGTGAATAGTGAATAGACTTATTTCCAGATAATGTTCAGAGTACATTTATATGAAAATAGCGATCAGCTCTCAGCGGTCAGCCTGTCTGCATTACCGATTGGCAGTGTCCTTTTTAGCCTTGCCTTCTATCTTGTTGGCCAACAATCCCCGACCGGGAGGCATAGGCAGGCATTCAGTAAAAAATAAAATTTAGACGAGTTCATGCCCAAGGACAAGCAGAAAAATAAGAGTAAAAGGAAAATGAAGCCCCTCTTTAAGCTGAGTGCTGAATGCTAGAGGCTGAGAGCTTTTCATCCTTCGTTGTGTCCGAAAAGGCTATAGGGGTTAGTCAAGATGTTTTTTCGCTAAATACTATTGCCTGAAATGTTTTAAATGTTGCACCGGTTTTCCATCCATCAGGATCCAGACCCGCTTTCATACTCAGCTGCCTGAGTGTAGTTTCACTGTCCCAATCCTGTTCAGGTGCGACCTGAGGTAAAAAGACTGCTTGATAGGGGCCTTTTTCTAAGATGATCCCATCTATGCCCACACGAAATTTTGATATATCATTTATGGATTCCGGCTCGGTAAGTACAGATATTTCAAGTTCAACCTTTTCGAGTTCATCAGGGCTTAAGGGGGGAAACCGTGGGTCTCTGAATGCAGCGTTGCGTGCATTTTCCATCACTGCCTGCCATAAGGGGAGCATGGGCAATATATAGCCGATACAACCCCTTAAATCATGATCTTTATGCAGGGTGACAAATACCCCGGCCTTTTGCATTAATGTCGGAGAGAGTTGGGCCTCATCAATAACGAGTTCTTCTAGAGATTTACCTTCAATTATGGCTTGAATGGTCTTTCTCGCAAGTTCAAGCAAAAACAATCTTTCATCTCTAGAGAGTTCCATGATAAGTCCCTCCTTTAAGTTTTTAGTAACTGCTCAGGTTATCAGCCTGAAGGATACTGATATCCCCCTAACGGCAAAAGCCGCATTTGGGGACAGGATACTTGAATGGCTATGCTATTATAGGATTTTGTGAGTCTTTTACCTAAAAGCCTATCCACCTGAGTAGTTACAGTTTTTATATATCACAAACATAAGACCTTTGGTCAATTATAATATTGTATGCAAATTGCGTTTCATAAAAGCCTGGTTTGGGGTGGGAATGCAAGATAAAAAGATAAGGATATAAAGAGATGTAATTACCTTTGTTGACTCGATCTGTGAAATCTTCTATATATGGCCAACAATTTCCAAAAATCGAGGAGGCATAGTTTGGATGAAACTAATCGTCTTATAAGGCAGCGTATAGAAAAATTTGAGATGTTGAAAAAGGATCTGGATGTAGCCCATTTCCCTAATGGGTATAGGAAGGATACAGATATTTCACGTTTTATAAAGCTGTATAAGGAAATGGGTAACGAAGATTTTTCTGATATATCCACTACTCATTATATGGCAGGGCGCATTATGGCAATACGCACGTTTGGAAAGGCCTCCTTTATCCATTTTCAGGATTTTACAGGCAGGCTTCAGGCCTTCTTTGAGAAGAAAAGGCTTGGCGATTCCCCCTATGAATTGTTTAAGAGGCTTGATATAGGTGATATTATAGGACTCTGGGGTAGTCCGATAAAGACCCGTACCGGCGAACTCACCTTATACGTTGATGGATTTGAGTTACTTACAAAGTCGTTTAGGCCCCTTCCTGAAAAGTGGCATGGTTTGAGGGATATTGAAACCAGGTATCGACAAAGATACGTTGATTTGATCGTATCCCCTAAGGTGAAAGAGGCCTTTCTTATAAGAAACAGGATTATACGGCGGTTTCGTTCATACATGGATGAAAAGGGTTTCATAGAGGTAGAGACACCAATGATGCATCCCATCCCAGGGGGGGCTACAGCAAAACCTTTTATCACACATCACAATGCGCTTGGTATGGACCTTTATTTAAGGATTGCACCTGAACTATATCTAAAACGGCTGATAGTCGGAGGTTTTGAGAAGGTCTATGAGTTAAACAGGAATTTCAGGAATGAGGGTATATCTACCAAACATAATCCGGAGTTTACCATGATGGAGTTTTACATGGCCTATGCGGATTTTTCTGATCTTATGAACTTTACTGAGAATATGATATCCTCTATAACAAGAGATATTTTGGGGGAAGAGGTTATTGAGTATCAAGGTGCCAAGATAGATCTAACCCCCCCATGGAAGAGATATACCTTTAAGGACGCTATAGTGGAGATAGGGGGTGTCCCGAAAGATGTGTTGGATGATAAGAAGAGTGCAATAGATTTTTGCAGAAAAAGGGGCATAAATTTGGAAGGGAATGAATCCCCTGGAGAGATAGAGATGCTGATATTTGATAAGACTACAGAGTCCAGGCTTAAAGGGCCAGTATTTATTACAGAATATCCTGTAGATATATCACCTCTATCCAGGAGGAGTGATGATGACCCAGCCATTGCAGATCGTTTTGAGCTTTACATTGCAGGCAAAGAGATTGCGAATGCCTTCAGTGAGTTGAATGACCCTATTGATCAAAGGAGACGTTTCCTTAATCAGATGAAACAAAAAGATGGCCCTCCTGAGATAGATGAGGACTTTATAAGGGCTTTAGAATACGGTATGCCACCTACTGCAGGTGAAGGGATTGGGATAGATAGATTAGTGATGTTGCTTACAGATAGTCCGTCTATAAGGGATGTGATACTTTTTCCTGTTCTTCGTAAAGGAGATGTGTGCTGAAATTCGAGCTATTTGTTGCCAGGAGATACCTGAAGGCAAAAAAGACCCTTAAGTTTATTAGTTTTACCTCGGGGCTTGCTGTATTCGGGATTGCTATAGGTGTAATGGCCCTTATTGTAGTCCTTGCGGTGATGAATGGCTTTCAGGAGGATATCAAGACCAAGATCTTGGGGACCCAGTCTCATATTATCGTCTCTCATTATATGGGGGGGATAGCCAACCCTGATAAGGTTATAGCAGATGTGGAAGGTGATCCCGAGGTAATTGGCGCAGCACCGTTTGTGCTATCTCAGGGGATGATTTCGGCCTCAGGTGGTGTTCGCGGGGTCGTAGTGAGGGGGATAGATCCCTTGAGGGCACCCAATGTAATCCGCATTAAGGATATTATTGTAGATGGCTCGTTTGGGGCATTGGGAGATTCCGGAGTGCTTGTGGGCTCTGAACTCGCAGGCCAGATAGGTATATTTGTAGGTGATAGTATAAATATCATATCCCCTGCCGGCACTATTACACCGCTGGGTATGATCCCAAAGTCCATGGGGTTCGTTGTGAAGGGCCTGTTTTCTACAGGTATGTATGAGTATGATTCCAATATGGTGTACATATCATTAAATGCAGCAAAGCGGCTTTTTACACAAGATAATACATCAGGTATCGAGATTAAGATAAAAGATATCTACAAGGCAGAACCCGTTGCTAAAAGGCTTATCAAGGCATTAGGCCCCGGCTATTGGGCAAAGACATGGAGGGATATGAATAGGTCTCTGTTCTCTGCGTTAAGGCTGGAGAAGACAGTGATGTTTATTATCCTTTTGTTTATTATCCTTGTAGCGGCATTCAATATCATAAGTACGCTCATCATGATGGTGATGGAAAAAAGGAAGGATATCGCCATACTAAAATCCATGGGAGCTACATATAAACAAATATTAGAGATATTTATGTTTCAAGGGTTATTTATAGGAATAAGTGGTACAGTGCTGGGTTTGATACTTGGTCTTACTCTGGCCTACAACCTCAATCCAGTAGTATCTGTAATTGAGGCCATCCTTCATATAGAGGTCATGCCCAAGGATGTTTATTATATAACAGGACTGCCCACAAAGGTGGAATTTTTGGATGTATTTCTTATAGCACTTGCATCTCTTGGCCTATCCTTTCTTGCAGCATTATACCCTGCCAGGAAGGCAGCAAAGCAGGATCCTGTAGAGGTAATGCGATATGAAGGATGACGTGCTTATCAGTGTAAGGGGCCTGCATAAGTCTTTTATTAGGGGCTCTGATGTAATAGATGTGCTCTCTGACATAGATTTAGATGTGTGCAAGGGGGAGTGCGTTGCTATAACCGGGTCTTCAGGTAGTGGCAAGAGTACTTTACTCAATCTCCTTGGTGGATTGGACAGGCCGCAGACCGGGAGTATCTGCTATGCTGGCCGAGACATAACCACCATGGGGGAGGGCGAGCTTGCCATATTCAGGAATCTTATAATAGGTTTTGTCTTTCAGTTTCACTTTTTGCTCCCAGAGTTTACCGCCGTAGAGAACGTCATGATACCTGCTCTGATATCCTCTAAGGATGGAGAGGACTTAAGACAAAGGGCTGTATCTTTACTAGAGAGGGTAGGGCTTAAAGATCGTATAGCACACAGGCCGGGTGAACTATCCGGTGGTGAACAACAAAGGGTTGCCCTTGCAAGGGCGCTTATGATGTCTCCCGAGGTGTTATTAGCAGATGAACCTACAGGGGATCTTGATCCTGGAACCGGGGAAAAGATGATAGGCCTTCTTTCTGAGCTGAAAAGGTCTATGGATATTACAATGGTTGTTGTTACTCATAATCCAGTGCTTGCAAAGATTATGGACAAGGTAATGATATTAAAGGAGAGACATCTTGAACCATTTAGCATTTAAATTTGTTCTGGTCTTTATATGTTTATTATCTTTACCTGCAGTTACCCTGGCTGATGATCTGGAAATCTCGCTTATAGATACTAAGCTCAACGATATAGTATCAGATATACCATGTGTTGATATCTCCGAGGATGCACCTCTTCAGCTTACATACAACAAGGAAGGATCAGTATTTCATGTTATGGATAATGCCGGCATATCTTATAGTGCTGCCAGCATTAAAGATGCAGTTGACGGGTATCTAAGATTAAGGGGTGTGTGTGTTGTTCATGAGATAGTAATAAAAGGCACTAAGCGTATATCAACCGATGCCATACTCTTTAGACTCCGATCTACTAAAGGGGATATCTTACATAAATCTGCTATAAGGCACGATATAGAAAATATATATTCCATGGGGTATTTTGAAAGCTGTGATGCATCCTTTGAGGATGACACATTGATATTTAACGTGAAAGAGTATCCTATGATAATGGAGGCAAGGGTCGAGGGGAACAAAAAGATAGATGATGAAAAGATACTCGATTCTGTGGGACTAAAGCGTTTTAATATCCTTAATACAAGGATATTAAAGACCAGTATTGACCGGATAAAGGGTCTCTATAGAGAAAAAGGTTATTATAATGTAGATGTAACCTCGTCAAGAAAAGAAACCAAAGGGGGGATTGTTCTTACCTTTTATGTAGATGAGAACAAGAGATTATTTGTAAAAAAGGTATTATTTGACGGTAATAAGCATGTATCATCAAGGAAATTAAGAAAGATAATGAAGACAAAGACAAGGTGGCCCCTTGGTCTGTTTTCTCATGCAGGCTCCTATATCGATTCGGATATTGATACCGATCTTTTGAGGGTGGAGCAGTATTATGGGGATCAAGGCTATCTTGATGCTAAAGTGGGCAGGCCTCAGGTGGACATAAGAGAGAAAGATGGTATATACATTACTATACCTGTAGAAGAAGGCCTGCTATATCATGTAGGGGGCATAGATATAACAGGGGATCTTATAAGACCCAAAGAGGAGCTCATAAAGATTTTTGGCCTCTCGCTTGGGGCAGTGATGAGCAAAAGCGAGATCCATCTCGGCCTTGAGCGTATTCGTGATATCTATATGGATAAAGGTTATGCCTATGCCAGGATAAAACCTGTCACAAAGGTAGAAGATGCGACTGTAAATTTAAGGCTTGATATCAAAAAGGGTAGCCCTGTCCACATAGACGAGATTCATATCAGGGGTAATACAAAAACCCGAGACAAGGTTGTAAGGCGGGAACTAAAGCTACAGGAAACAGACCTGTTTTCATCCACTGCCGTTAAGCGTAGCAAGGATAAGTTGGACCGTCTTGGATATTTTTCGAGGGTGGCTATAGATCCTGTATCTTCAAAGGATGGTAAGATCAATCTTGATATAGAAGTGGAGGAAAACCCCACAGGGGCACTGTCCTTTGGTGTGGCATACTCCAGTGCAGATAAACTCATGACTACAGTGGATGTGAGCGAAAACAATCTGATGGGACTTGGGCTTAAGACAAAATTCAGTATGGAATATGGTAAGAAAAGGAAGAGCTATAGCATAGAGTTTGTAGAACCATGGCTTTTTGATCACCCGATCTCTTTAGGCGTAAAATTGTATGATCGAGAGCGTGAGTTGCTTTATTATACAAAGTCCTCAAAGGGTGGCAGTATCAATGTTAGCTATCCGCTGTTTGAGGAAGTAAGGCATTATATCTCATATGACTATGAGGAAGTATCCAAGTTAGAGGATATTGATCCAAGCTATGAATATCTCCTTGATCCGGATGTAAAGGATGGCTGGACAACTAGCAGCATAACCAATACACTGTATAGGGACACTACTAATGATTATTACAGACCCACGCGTGGTTCAAATGTTTCAGTCTCCATAGAATATGCAGGCTTGGGAGGGGATTACCATTTTACCAGGACTACAGCCAAGGCTGCCAAATTTTTCCCTATATACAAAGACAAGGTAGCCTTAATGTTAAAGGCGAGGTGGGGGACAATAAATGGCGCCGAAGGTGATGAAGTGCCTTTATATGAAAGATTTAGCCTTGGTGGATTGAGTTCGATTCGCGGTTTTAAGTATGGTGAGGTAGGGCCAAGGGATGGAGTGGGAAATGTTATAGGGGGCAGACGGATGGTCATATTCAATACAGAAATAACCGTTCCTATAGGGGGCGTCCCAGGGCTTTCTGGTCTTGTATTCTTTGATGCGGGTAATGCCTATAATAAGAGTATAGACCTCACTTACTTAAAGAAATCATATGGGGGAGGCTTTCGTTGGGTGACACCCATGGGGCCATTAAGGCTGGAATATGGCAACGTGATCAGCCCTAAGGATTACGAATCCAGCGGTGGCTGGGAGTTTAGTATAGGCACGTTCTTTTAAGGGACTGGTTTGCTTAAGTTTACCCACCCTAAGACAGATCAAATGACAAACATGGGGCAGGGCGAGGTTTCTTGACTGAAAAATATTTGTATGAAAACAGCTATCAGCTCTCAGCGATCAGCATTCAGCTTAAAAAATAATATAAAACAATTTCAATCCTTTAGGACAAGAGAGTTTGTATGAAAATAGCTGCTATTATGCAGGTATGTTTTCTGAGTGTGTGAGATGAGGGACGTAATATATCAAGGGCTTTTAAAGGGATTGAGAACAGCATGGTCGATCCTTGTTATTATGATCCCGATATCATTTGGGATGACATTGCTTAAGTCCTCTGGATGGTTAGAATATCTCACATGGATATTAGATCCTGTCATGTCGATCTTTGGCCTCCCAGCAGAGGCATCTTTGGCCTTGATTGTGGGGGCACTTATCAACATATATGCAGGTATAGCTGTGATGGGGACCATGCACCTTGATCTATGGAGTATCAATATGATTGCAGTGATGATGTTGATCTGTCACAATCTTGTGGTAGAATCTGCTGTTCAGTCAAAGACAGGTGTCTCAGGTATCTTTATGACAGTATTCCGGATTATTGCGGCTGTATCTATGGGCTTATGTTTGAGATTTTTGCTCCCTGAAGGTCTGAGATTAGAGCACTGGAACCTTGGGGGTGTTCAAACAACAATTCAGGCGCAACATTGGCAGGGCATGCTTCTTATATGGGCAGGTGACACCTCTGTGCTTATTCTAAAGGTGATATTAATCATATTGAGTGTCACCATCTTTATAGATGTGATGCGTTTCTTTAAGGTGCTTGAACCAGTGAGTTTTGCCTTGCGTCCGTTTACGTTTGTAAATGGCCTTCCTCAAAAGGCCACCTTTATGTGGATGGCAGGTCTTGTGTTTGGATTAGCATATGGATCCGGTCTCCTTATTGCTGAGGCCAGAGCCGGACATATGGACAGGGATTCGCTTGTGCGCCTTAATATGTCTTTAGGCATTAACCATGCCATAATCGAGGACACCCTTTTATTTGTAGCCATAGGAGCCTCATTTTTTTGGATACTTGTTCCTCGAATGTTAGCAGCGGCATTAGCTGTATGGGGCTTTATCCTGATAAGACTTATTATGGGAACATTCTATAAATTCCCATGGTCTGGCGGGCACATCCGCTAAAGGCGGAAGGGATGAAAAGGAATCCAGGAGCCAGAAGACAGAATGCCTCTGATTAGATTATCATATGTATTCTGACTTCTGAGTCCTGACTTCTGATTACTTTTTAATATTTTTAAGGTGGGGCTTCCAATTCATTTTCTAATAGATCGATCTCTTCTTGTCGTATATGTCCGGATGTCTTGTAGCTCAATCTTTTTTCAAGGTATCTGCTTGTCTGAGTCAAGCCAAAACATATAATGAAATACATCACTGCAATAGTGAAGAAGATTTCAGCAGGTGCATTCATCGACCTGTTATTCACCTGGGTTGCTGCACGTGTGAGTTCCTGTACTCCAATGATATATGCCAGGGATGTATCTTTTGTAAGCGATACAAATTGATTTACAAAAGAGGGGATCATATTCCTCAGTGCTTGAGGCAAGATGATATATGTCATGGCCTGTCTATAAGTGAGGCCGGAACCTCTTGCTGCATCCATCTGGCCTTTTGGTATGGAGAGGATTCCAGCCCTTACTATCTCGGCAACATATGCACCTGTAAACACTGTAAATGCGATCAGTGTTGTCCTTGCTTCAGGCATTGGTCTATGAAAGATAACGGGAACGAGAAAATAAAACCAGAATATGAGTAATAATAGAGGCGTCCCCCTGATAATCTCAATATAAATAATAGAGGGGGCTCTTAAATACCACCTCTTTGAAAGTCTCATGAGGCCAAATATCATGCCGACCCAGAACGCAAAGAATATTCCGCCTAGGGCAAGTAATACACTTAAGGCAAGACCACCCAATGGTCCTTGAGGATACCTCCCTAAAAGGAAATAATCCATGTTGTTCCATACTACTTCCCAGTGCAATGCTTTCCTCCTAATATTTGATCATCCTCAAGAACTTTTTATTGTATATGTTTATAACCAAAGAAATGATCAGTGATAATACTATGTAAAGAAGTGTAGCTACTGTAAATGCCTCGAAACCTCTAAAACTATACGACTCTATTTGTCTGGCCATATATGTAAGCTCCATGACACCTATGGTCATTGCAAGGGATGAATTTTTTGTCAGGTTTAAGAACTGTGATATCAAGGTAGGGATAACTATCCTGAATGCCTGTGGAAGGACTACATATGACATTGCCTGAGCAAAGGAAAGGCCAGTAGCCCGGGAAGCCTCCATCTGCTCTTTCGGTATAGAGAGGATACCTGCTCTTATTTCTTCGGCAATAAAGGCTGATGTATATATGGTAAGAGACACGACCCCTACTGCAAATTCATAATTATGTGCATAAAGCCATTGGTTAACAAACTCAGGCAGCACGGCATATGATCCAAAGTACCAGAAGAATAATTGTATTAATAATGGAGTGTTCCTGAAGAATTCAATATATGAGATAGTTATCCATTCAAGGATCTTTATCTTCGTCATTCTAAGCGTAGTTATGATTGTGCCGAGAATAAAGGCTAAGACAATAGATAATCCAGAGATCTTGAGGGTGATGATCAAGCCCTGTATTATCCATTGTCTGTATTCACCGGTGAGTACAATCATCCAGTTGAATTCGTAGTTCAAAAGAATATCTCCAATGGAAGAGAGGCGCTCTTATCACAGGCGCCTCTCTTATAATAGCTAACCTTTATTTAGGAAAGGTTTCCATCTCCCATGTCAGCGGCATATAAAATCTGGTATCTGGCCCAAGCCACTTATTGTAGATCTTTTTATAGGTCCCATCGTTCCACATCTCGATGAGACACCTGTTCACAAAGTCTCTGAAGTTGGAATCATTTTCCCGAACCCCTATGCCGTAAGGCTCTCTTGCAAAGAAGTCGCCCACGATCTCCCAATTATCAGGATTGTCATCGCTTCCTTTGAGTCCGATAAGGATAACAGAGTCGGTAGTAACAGCAGCCACCTTTCCCTGTTTCAGGGCCAGGAATGCCTGTGGATATCCCTCGAAGGATATTACCGTGCATTCTGGCTGCACATTCTTGATATTCTTCTCGCTTGTGGATCCTTTGGCGCTTCCCACCCTTTTTCCTGCCAGATCATGGTAGCTTCTCACATTGCTCCCCTTTTTTACAAGCAGTTTCTGGCCATCCATAAAATAGGTAATACTGAAGTCAATAACCTCATCCCGGGATAATTTATGGGTCATAGTGGCTGCTGCCAGATCCACCATGCCCTGGGTAAGTTTGGGTATCCTGGTAGCAGATGTGACTGGTTTCAGTTCCAGCTTTACGCCCAGCTTATCTGCAATATACTTGCACATGTCAACATCAAAGCCAACCAACTCCTTAGTCTTTTCATCTACATACCCAAATGGTACAACAGCATCCTTGACACCAGCGACCAATACACCTTTTGCCTTTGCATCCTCTAATGTACCGGCCGTAACTGATACGGCCAGGCATATTGTAAAGATGCTTGCCAAAAACAGCACAAATACTAAGTTTTTTCCTCTCATGCTTATACCTCCTCTAAAAAATTTGTTACTAATGTTAAAGTATTTCCTTTAAGAATAATCTGGTTCTTTCATGCTGAGGATTTGTGAAAAAATGCTCAGGGGTTCCACCCTCTAATATCTTTCCATAGTCCATAAAGCAGATTTTATCTGCCACTTCTCTTGCAAAGCCCATCTCATGTGTTACAACGATCATGGTCATGCCTTCCCTTGCGAGGTCTTTCATTACGTTTAGGACCTCATTTATCATCTCAGGGTCAAGCGCAGATGTGGGCTCATCAAATAGCATTATCTTGGGACGCATTGCCAGACCCCGCGCTATGGCTACCCGTTGTTGTTGCCCTCCGGATAATTCTGCAGGATATTTATGGGCTTGTTCATGAATGTCAACCTTTTCTAGTAGTTCATAGGCAATCTCATCCGCCTCTTTTTTAGGCATATTCTTTACCTTTATTGGGGCAAGTGTAATATTCTTTAAGACAGTGATGTGAGGATACAGGTTGAATTGTTGGAATACTATCCCTATATCTGCCCTTAATTTATTAATATCAACATCTGGGGCGGATATATCCTTGCCTTCTACAAAGATTTTACCTTTTTGAAAATCTTCAAGACGATTTATACACCTTATAAAGGTAGACTTTCCTGAACCACTTGGGCCACAAATCACTACAACCTCACCAGGATGTATGTGTTCTGTAATGCCTTGAAGGACATGAAAGTCATCAAACCACTTATGAATATCTTCCACCTTGATCAATATTCACCTCTGCTTGCGGTTTGTGGTTCTTAAGGATAATGCCTAGTGTAGAATAGAGTTGGGGATCTTGTCAAGATTTGGATAAGAAATCATACTCAGGCTTATATTGATATCAAGATTCTTAGGAATACATGCTTACCCGCCTTGCGAAGGAGATTTTCATCGTTTTATCTTTCCGGGTAGTATATACACATATGGTTTGCGCAGTATCTTTGTGTAGATAAAACGGTCTAGCCTTCGAAGGGCAAGGTATATCCTCCATATCATGGCATCTTCTCTATAATAAGAGCGCGCCTCCTTTTGAGTTATAGGGGCTATGCCCAGTTCTGGCACCTCTGTGGCAAAAAATCTGTTTGCAACATCAATAAGTCCGGAAACCAAATCCGGCCGCTGTTCCTTGTAAAGGTTTGCAATTAAATCAACCACTACTAAGTGGAAGTCATAATAACGGGTCATAACATCTTCTAAAAAAAGCCATCTGACAAGCCAGACCAAGAAAGACGGCGCACTGCGCAGGAATAACTCAGGGTTGAGCTGTTCCTGCCCCTCCTTACGGATAAAGGGGGTGCTGGTGTCTATATAATAGAGCTGGGTATTTAAGTCTATATATGGATTTTTGATATCAAAGGTCTTGATTGCCCAGTTGGATATCTGCCCATCAATCCCGACCTGGATGTCCTTGTTTGCCTTATTGAATGTCCAGACCTTTTTTAGCTCTCTAAGTACTACCTCCATGAATATTGCGATACCTTTGTTATCCAGAATATGGATAGCCTTGTGTCCTATGGATTCTGGAGGTAATTTCTTTTGCACATCGAATACGACTATATTCCCATCTTCAGGTATAACCCTCGCACATGTGAATTCTGGCACATCAATGCCAACTTTGTCCTTTAGGAAGCTGTTGTATTCAATATATATCTCTTCATACTGCTCTACCTCCGACAAAGATCTAAAGATGGGCAACCTTTTGATCGCCCACCCATTAAGGGATGGATCTTGAATTTCAAAGATGGTACTGATTTCTCCATAGCCAATGACCTTTGCTGGGATCTTACTGTCTTCTGGGTGTATCGGGTCTAATCCCTGCTCAAATCTTTCGAGCAGATCGATATCAATAGTTCTCTCAGACATATTTTTCCTCCTTGAAGAAAGTTAGAGTTTTAACATCTTTTTTGTATCATCGAGTGCGCGATCCACCCGATCTATGATTTCTTCTGCTATGGGTTGATCAATGGTAAGTGGAGGCAAAAGCTGGCTGACCCTTGTATCATTGTTGGCATAGACAGAGAGTATTCCATTATCATAGCATGTCTTTGACATTATTGGCCCGCACTGTTCATTCACCATCTCGATCCCCATCATTAGTCCGAGCTGACGTAGCCCAACCAGGATTTCCGGATGTCTCAACTTGAGTTCTTCAAAGCCTTTGGCAAAGATAGTAGCTATAGTGCGGACATTTTCCAGGAACTCAGGGCGGGATGACTCTTCTAGCACAGCCATGGCCACAGGGCAGCCCACCTCTGCACCCCCGAACGTGGATATATGGATGAAAGGATTCTCCTTGAAGAACGACTCATACTGGGGGCGAAAGCACGTAGCGCTCATAGGATATATACCACCGGAAAGGCCTTTTCCTGTTACCATGATGTCTGGCACTACATCATAATGTTCGATTCCCCATAGTTTGCCTGTTCGTCCCAGACCTGTCTGGACCTCATCAATAATGAGTAGGGCTCCGTGCCTCCTGCAGAGATCCTGCACGCTGGGGTAAAAATCCTTCGATGGGATGGGGATTCCATATGTTGCAGGTATTGTCTCAAATATTACTGCTGCTGTATCTTCATCAATGGCCTGTGTTAAAGCATCTATATCGTCAAAGGGTATCTGGATGAAGCCGGGAGGCTGCGGCCCAAATGGTTTTCTGTATTGCTCATCTCCGGCTGCAAGGGCAAGACCAGTATGACCATGATAGCCCCCCTTAGCAGATAGCACCTTGAGTTTTCCTGTATAACCTCGGGCCAGTTTTATGGCCAGGTCAATGGCCTCGCCACCACCTACCCCAAAGACAGTATATTGAATATCACCCGGGGTGAGTTCTGAGAGTCTTTCAGCTAAAAGGGCCCTCTGTTCACTGATGAGGTGATGGTTGCCAATGTCAAGTTCTTTAAGGCTTTTCTCAAGTGCATGTATAATCTTCGGATTTTTGTGTCCAAGGTTAAACACCCCTCCATTGCAATGACAGTTAATCAGGCGCTTAGAAGTGGTTGCATCCCATATATATGGGCCATCCCTCTTGCCAAAGACAAAATCTATCCCCACACTTGTAAAAAAATTAGCCTTTCCAGAAGATACATATTCAGAAAAACGTTTGATAATTCCTTCTTTTGTATCAGTGCCAATATGTTTCATGATATGCCCTCCTTTTCACCTGTTTTCATATAAATCCGCATGTCAGTTGTCAGTTGTAAACGGATGGTCACATTCCAATATACCACAAACTACTGACAAATAAACCACTAGCAACTATTTTCATATAAACGCGCATGAGCGCATGCGCTCACAACGAAGCATGGAAAAGTATCCAGAATCCAGGAGCCAGAATGTTTCCGATTGGATTATTACGTGTATCCTAACTTCAGGATTCTGAATTCTGACTCCTGACTTCTTTTTCATATAAACATCCCCCGTGTTTTTTAATCCCCGGATATGTTCCTGGCCAATCTCTTGAGGTGCTGATCTGCATGCTCAAAAAATATCTTAAATGAGGAGCAGAAATGATTTACACCATTGTCACCTGGATCGCGGATGCGATCCTTGATACATCCGCCACGGCAATACTTCAGCCACTTGCACTTCTTGCAGGGTTTAGGGATCCTGGATTTTATCTGACCAAATCCGGCCTGTTTGGGTGAATTCAAAAGATCGATTAAGTAGTCATCTCTTATATTTCCTAATTTCCATTTGGGCTCGACAAAAAAATCGCAAGAATACACGTCCCCGTTATGTTCAACTACCACATACACACCGCACTGCCTTAACAGGGTGCATTCGGGAGGCTGCATTCCCGCATAGCTGTAAAGAACAGAGTCAAAAAAACGGATAAAAGTGGTTGGCACGCCATCCACAAAATCATCAAGCCATAAATCAAACAATTTGCAGAGAAAGGAACCATATTTACGGGGTGGAACAGAGAAAGGAGCAGCCCTTGTGGGGGTTTTCGGATCAGTCTCTACGCAGGGGATGAATTGCATGTAATTTAGCCCCTGGGCCTTGTGAAATTTATAGATCTCCTCAGGGAATTGAACTGAATAATCTGTTACAACTGTTAGTGCATTTACCTCCACTCCATGGTCGAGCAGCAGTTTTGCCTTATCAACCACCTTTGACCACGATCCCTTTTTATTCTGCATGAGTCGATAACGGTTATGGATGTGTTCCGGCCCGTCGAGCGACAACCCCACCAGAAACTTATATCTGCTTAAGAATTTTGCCCAGTGGCGCTCAAGTAAGATCCCATTGGTCTGCAGTCCGTTTCCAACAGTTTGGCCCCGGCCGTATCTTAACTGTTTGTCGACCACCTTTTCAAAGAATGGAAGCCCCATCAATGTTGGCTCTCCTCCCTGCCAGCCAAAGGAGGTCTGCGATCCGGATTGTGACATCATCTGCTTGATCAGGTTGTCAAGAATATCATCACTCATACGGTGAACCTTTGTTTCTGAAAACAAACCCGCCTTTTCATAATAAAAGCAATAGGTGCAGGCCATGTTGCAATCCGGCCCGGCAGGTTTTATTAAAATAGAATCAAGGGGTTTTAAAGATTTTTCCATATGGATCTCTCTTTATATCAAATAGAAGCCAATATTGCCAATATTTATTGTTATCTAAGGGGCAATAGTTCAAACATTTCTTAAACCAGGGGCAGTTGCCATGGCAATCCATTTCAAGGGGGGTGCTATGTTCGTTCCGAGTTCCACCCATGAAGGATAATTAGCTTGACATTCTCTACTCTTGTAATGTAGTTGATTTTAAAGGAGATTAATAAAGGAGATATTAGGACGTATGAGTGTGAGCATCAGGTTATCACGTAGAGGCACAAATAAAATACCTTTTTATCGAGTAGTAGTGGCAGATTCCAGATCTAAACGGGATGGAAGGTTTCTAGAGATTGTTGGTTATTATAACCCGACGAAAAGACCGGATGGGATTAATTTAAAGGTAGATAGGATAAAGGAGTGGGTAGCAAAGGGTAGTAAGCTAACTCCTGCAGTAAGAAAGCTTATCAAAGACAAAGGTTTTTCTATCTAAAATTAAGAAGGTTTTAGTGAGGGGTGAGAGATGATGAAGGAACTGATAGAGTACATTGCCAAGATGATAGTGGACAATCCAGACGAAGTTAAGGTTACAGCGGTTCAAGGAGAGGTTACGTCGGTAATAGAGCTTAGGGTGGCAAAGTCCGACTTAGGTAAGGTCATTGGGAAGGAAGGACGCACTGCCCGTGCTATGCGGACCTTACTGACCGCTGCATCCACAAAGATTAAAAAGAGGGCAGTCTTAGAAATCATTGAATAGATGATGAGAGATGATCTCATCGAAATAGCGAAGGTCAAGGGCCCTAGAGGACTTAAAGGTGAGTGTTTGCTTGAGCCTTATGGAGATTCCTTTGAACAGTTTAAGGCCTACCCATATCTGATAATATGCCCCACTGGTAAACCAAGGCGAGTTCTTTCCTGCATGCAAAGAAAAGGTAAGTATATAGTGCGGCTTGAAGGTATTACAGATATCTCACAGGCAGAAAGACTAAAAGGCGAGGGTGTGTTTATCAAGAGGCAGTGGCTTCCCCTCTTAGAGGAGGATGAGTATTACTGGCGTGATCTCATAGGGATGAAGGTGTTAAAGGAAGATGGGAGAGAACTTGGAGAGTTAGTGAATATTATCAGGACAGGTAGCAATGATGTATATGTAGTAGACAGAGAAAAGCAATATCTTATCCCAGCCGTAGTTGATGTAGTAAAGGATATCTCCATTGAGAAAAGGACCATAGTAGTAGACACCTCTTCTTTAGATGAGATTTTAGAATAGAGAAGCCCCCTTTCTTAAAGATGATGGTCTTTAATATTATCACCTTATTCCCTAATATGTTTGATGGTGCCTTTGGTACCAGTATTCTACATAGGGCCCGTCAAAATGGGATTATAGATATTCGGATAAAGGACTTAAGGGCCTTTGGTTTAGGTGTGCACAGGGTGGTAGATGATGCCCCTTATGGGGGAGGCGGCGGTATGGTATTGATGCCGGAGCCTATAGCTCTGGCCTTGAAGGATATAGAAAAGGGGCCTGGCCATGTTATACTTACCACCCCTAAAGGAAGGGTGCTTGCCCACAGTGATGTGTTACGCTTGAGCAAAAAGGATGTGATAACCATTATATGTGGTCATTATGAAGGTGTTGATGAAAGGGTTAGGGGACTTTTTGTGGATGAAGAGATATCCATTGGTGATTATGTGCTTACAGGGGGCGAGATCCCTGCAATGGTGATTGTAGATGCCACTTCTCGGCTTATCCCTCATGTCTTGGGTAGGGATACCTTTTCTACAGGCGATTCTCATTACAATGGTTTGTTGGAATATCCGCAGTATACAAGGCCTAAAGAGTTTATGGGAAAGAGTGTACCTGATGTGCTGCTTTCTGGCAATCATGAACAGATACGCCTGTGGAGGCGTAAGATGTCTCTCAAAAAGACAAAGGAAACCAGGCCTGATTTATTTAAGATGCTGACCCTTAGCAAAACAGATCGCGATCTTTTAGAGGAAGAATAGAGGGAATATATGTATGGTGCTGGTAGGGCTTGTACATTGGCCTTGTTTGGATAAGAATGGTAAAGAGATAGCCACTGCCATTACAAATATGGATCTTCATGATTTTGCAAGAGTGTGCTTGACATATGGTATAGATAAGCTCTATATCGTTCATCCGTATGAAGGTCAGCTTTGTCTGGCGAAAAAGATCATTGATCATTGGGTTAAGGGGTTTGGAGGCGTGTATAATCCATTAAGAAAGAAGGCCTTTGAGGTGATAAGATTGGCTCATAGTCTAGATGAGGTAAAGAAAGCCACAAATGCATTCGTAGTAGCTACTTCGGCACGCTCTCATGATGGTGCGATAAGTTTTGATGATGTAAGGGCTTTATCTAAGGATAGGGATATACTCTTGATATTTGGCACAGGATGGGGGCTTGCTCCAAGGGTGTTGGAAGAAGCTGATGCCATGCTTGAGCCTATAAAGGATGTAGGCCCGTATAATCATCTTTCGGTGCGTGCTGCTATGGCAATATCAATAGATAGGATACTAGGGAGGTAATCCATGGATTTAGTGGGACAGTTTGAGAAGGGACAAATGAAAACCGATTCTCCTCAGATTAGGATAGGGGATAGAGTAAAGGTATATATGAAGATTACAGAGGGGACTCGTGCGAGGGCTCAGGTGTTTGAAGGGACGCTTATTGCCAGGCACAAAGGAGGGAATAGGGAGACTATAACCGTGCGTAAGGTCTCTTACGGTATAGGGGTGGAGCGTGTGTTTCCTCTACATTCTCCTATTGTCGAGAAGATAGATGTGGTATCCCATTCAAAGGTGCGCAGGGCAAAACTTTATTACTTGAGACAAAGAAAAGGAAAGGCTGCAAGGCTTAAAGAGTTACGGTAGTATCATGAATATTGAAGGAGCCCTTCTTAGGCAAGGGATTTGGCCTATCTGTGGAGTAGATGAGGCTGGCAGGGGGCCACTGGCAGGTCCTGTAGTGGCAGCAGCGGTGGTTATCGCCCCTGAATCCAAGATTAGAAGGCAGGTGAAGGATTCAAAGCAGGTCAGCCCTTCAAGACGTGAGATGATCTATGAACTCATTATGCAATCTCCCCATATCTGGGCTGGGGTATCTATGGTGGATGCATCTACCATAGATGAGATAAATATACTTCAGGCAACCCTTTTGGCTATGAAGAATGCGGTATCCAAGCTTGGTATCAAGCCAGAGTGTGCGCTTATAGATGGCAATGTCAGCCCGGATCTGCCATTTGACAGTATAGCGGTTGTAAAAGGTGATATAACTGAGCCATCTATATCGGCCGCGAGTATCGTAGCAAAGGTTATAAGAGATAGGTATATGGTTGATATGGATAGTATTTATCCTGGTTATGGTTTTGCCAGGCATAAAGGATATCCTACGACTGCCCACTATGCGGCTATAAAAAAATTAGGGCCGTCTCCTATCCATAGAAGGAGTTTTAGGGGTGTTACAAGGCAGCACTAGAAGCAAGGGGATGCGAGGCGAAGAGATTGCCCGTTTGCATCTAAAGGCAGATGGATATAAGATCCTTGAGTCGAATTTCAGCACAAAGATGGGAGAGATAGATATTGTTGCAAAAGACCATGATGTTTTAGTATTTGTAGAGGTAAAGACTGCAACCAGTTCTAGATTCGGTAGTCCTTTAAGTTGGATCCCTGAGTGGAAACAGAGACGGATAATAAAGGTTTCGCAGGTTTATATCATGAAGCGAGGTGTCTATAATAGGCCCGTGAGGTTCGATGTAATAGCAATAGAAGAAAGTGGAAAGGTTTGTCATATAAAGGATGCATTCAGGCCAAGAGGTGAAGTTTTTGTGTGATCAGAATTTGGGACGTTTGTCTAAATGGCTCAGACTTATAGGGTTTGATGCCATGTATATGCGCTTTTGGGATGATGATATGATTAAGAATGCGTTATCATCGCATAGGGTAGTCCTTACCAGGATACATAACAAAGAATTAACCGATGGTTATATGGTTATTAGAGATGATAAGATCGATCTCCAGTTAAAGCAGGTGATAAAGGCCCTTGATCTTAAGGGCAAAGCAAAACCTTTTTCGAGATGCAGTATATGCAACGAGCCTTTATATCCTATAGGACGGGAAGAAGCAAAGGGATACGTCCCTGAATATGTATTTCTAACCCATGATACATTTTCCAAATGTCCCAGGTGTTCAAGGACTTACTGGAAAGGTACACATATAACCAGAACCTTAGAAATAATTAACACATTGGGGATTAGGTAATGTCAGTTCACACAAAGCAAGAAATTGAGAGAATGTTGGAGTTGGTCAGGGGTAAGCGTAAAGTTTTGATCGTTACCCATGAAAATCCTGATCCAGATAGTATTGCCGCTGCATTTGGGTTAAAGTATATCCTTCGTAAGGCAGCTGGCGTTTCTTCAATCATTGGGTATGGCGGAATTATAGGCAGGGCTGAAAATCGATCTATGGTCAAGCTGTTAGGCATAGATATGGTATCCTTCGATATTATTTCACCGCGGAGCTATTCTGTGATTGCTATGGTTGATTGCCAGCCCCAGACCGGCAATGTCGCATTGCCAAAGGGAGTTAGCCCTACCATAATTATAGATCATCATCCCTTGAGGAAGTCTTCTTTAAAGGCCGAATATATAGATGTGCGTAAGGATCTGGGCAGTGCATCTACCATTATTACGCAATATATCAGACAGCTGGGTATTCCTATGGATCGTAAGATTGCAACAGCCCTTTTTTACGGGATCAAATCCGACACCAGGGATCTCGGCAGACAGACTACAGATGCAGATACCAGGGCCTGCGTGTTCCTCTTTTCATATATATTACAGAAAAAGCTCTCGAAGATTGAACATCCTGCAATGCCCACGGATTATTTTAGGGAGCTGTATTTTGTATTGAAGAATAGCGTTATATATGGAGATGCTGTGGTCGCTAAGATAGAGATGATAAGATGGCCAGAGATGCTAGGGACGTTTGCTGATGAATTAGTACAGATGGAAGGTATTAGATGGTGTTTGTGCTATGGCAAATATAATGGGTCAGTGCTCTTTTCTATCCGCACCACCAGATCGCGATATATGGCTGGTGTACTTGCAAATAAGATCGCTCATGGCATAGGAATCGGTGGGGGGCATGAGACATTTGCTGCTGGGAGGGTTGATATTGCTCAGGCCTTAAAGAATGTAAAGGATCCTGAGGAGACGGTACTGAAGAGGTTTTTAAAGGAGGTAAATCACACCGATGCCCAACCAAAATTACTTATTGATTCTAACGAAGAGCTCAATAATACTAAATCCCAAAATAATGACAGTCTCCTAAAAAGTCAAAAATCGACGGCAAGGCGAAAAGCTTCAAATAATGCCTAATGCCCGTTGTAAGTGGTGAGTTGTTCGTCTCTCGGATCTTCAACCCTGGCATGAATGTTAAACAGTCTTTTACGTGCGTATGGCGTATAGATAGGTATATAGGCAGATCGTATCTCCTTACCTGATTAACAGCTAGTCCGCCTAGTAGCGGAACAACGAACGACTGGCATCACCGAATATTTTATCTTCTTTACAATTAAGGATGATACATTAGTATATGTGATAATCTATGAACTGGCAAGGTACGACAAAGTCTTATAAGCTGCGCTTTGTAGGCGGGTTTATAATAATAGTAGGGCTTATAATTATAGGCGCTATCATCCATCATTTTTACGGCTCAATATCAGTGGATACCATTAGGGCTGTCATAAAGGATATGAGTTGGGGTGGCGTTTTTGTATATATTATATGTTTTACCCTTGGGATTATCTTCTTTGTCCCTGCAACGCCACTTGCTGTTGCAGGTGGCCTTATCTTTGGGCCATGGTTAGGGTTTTTCGCTCTTCAGGTGAGTTCATTAGTATCTGCATGTGCTATATTTATGATAGTAAGGATGGGAATAATTCCATTATTGATCAAAGAAGACCTAAAGACAATGATACCTCATCGAATTTATTCTATGGTTCACAATAATGCCCTATTGTTAATTGTGTATGCCAGGACAGTTATAATCCCTGTATCAGCAATAAATTATGGTGCGGCATCTTTACGTATTAGTTTTAGTGACTATTTTATTGGTACATTTTTAGGGTCTCTGCCGCATAACCTGGCAATTGCATTGTTGTGTGGTGTAGCACATGATGCGCTTATTAAGGGAAGATGGTTGGGTTTACTCCAATGGGAGCTTATACCTGCTGCGGTCCTTACTGTCTTCAATATCTATCTGGCCCACGCGCTAAATCGAAGGGATAAAAGACAAAAGAACATGCCTTTTTGAGACAGGAGTCCCCAAGTTTAGCATCAGCTTTTATCCTCTGATGCAATTATCGCAGCACCAAATGCCCCGATCAGCTGAGGGTCTTTAGGTACTTTTATCTTTCGACTAATGGCATCTTCCATTGCAGTAACTACTGATGCCGCCTGGCAGACACCTCCTGTCATGAATACGGGTTCTATGATATTTAATCTCGATGTCATAGAGGCCACTCGAGATGCAATGGATGCGATCACACCAAGAGCAATATCTTCCTTCGGTGTCTTTTTTGAGATTAAAGAAATAACTTCACTTTCTGCAAATACAGTGCATGTAGAAGATATCTTTATATTGTTTTTTGCATTCAGAGCAAGGTTGTTAAGCCCTGGCGGGTCTACACCAAGGGCACTTGCCATAACCTCGAGAAAGCGACCTGTACCGGCTGCGCATTTGTCATTCATTACAAAATCAGTAACCTTCCCTTTTTTTGAGATGGATATGGCCTTGGAATCCTGACCTCCTATATCTATTACAGTGCATTTGGCAGGATATAAAAAGAAAATTCCCTTTGCATGGCAGGTTATTTCCGTGGCTGTTGTGGTGGAAAAGTCTGCAATATGTCTTCCATAACCGGTTGCCAGGATCTTTACAGGCTCTTCTCCAATGGCCTCAATTCCTTTCTCTAGCAGGTCTTTGGCTGTTTGTTCCGGATCATGGGAGGATGGTACCACCTGAGAATACATAATGTTTTTATCCTTATCAGGGTTGCTATCAAGTATAATCAATTTTGTGGCAACAGATCCTATGTCTATACCTGCAAACAGGGTCATACATCTGCCTCCAGCATCTCCATGAATGCCTCAAGTCTGGTGGTGACCTGTGCCTGTGCCCATGATCTTTCATCAGTCATATCACCTTCAATTATTACAGATGGCTTCCCTGTTTCATCATGGAACCTTCTTGCAATGTCATACTGGCCTACGGAGTAGGGCTTGCAACTGTGATTGGAATGCAACACCAGTCCGTCTACACCGAATATATCTGCAAGCCCTTTTATGACATCAATCATTTTATCAATCCCTATATTCAGGTAAATGGGAGTATATGCCTTTGCGTAAGCACTTAATATGTCCTTTTCGCCTTCTGTTGTAATGTTGGTTGATGCCCATGCATTGGTGTAGGTATCTGCAACTAAGGCAGCGTTATGGTTGGCAAAAAAGGTGGATAGATCTCGCATCTTATGCCATACGGGTATGTTATCCCATAAAAGCCTGTATTGTTCATTATCTATTGCACCTATCCCCTGTGTGGTCCTTTCGTCTAATTCTTCTATAAGTGCCTTATAGTAATCCGTGACCCCTTGTGTCCCTCTTAATGTGACGATAGGTGCCATATGTGTAAAGGCATCAAATGCAGTCATTGGTGCCGGCTTATTTGCACATTTTCTAAGTACCTTGTTCCATATAGTGACATTTTCATTGGCTATGAGTGATACCTCGAAGAGCCTATCCATATCGAGGTGCTTTTTTGTGACCTTTTCCAGGAATTCAATATATCCTCTGAATTGCGCAGCTACATAGTCGATGACCTCTTCAGGGATTGATCCGGTATGGATTACAGGGGTATCTATGATATACACCGGTACATCTAAATACCTGGATACAGTCTCATACCACTTCATAACCGTGCCACATATGTTATTACAGCAGATGAGCATATCAGGGTTTGGGAGCCCCCCAACAGGGCCTTTTTTGGATGGATCGTCTGATAATAGCCCGCCTATATCTGAGCGGGCATATGAACATACATCCTTGCTGAATCCTCTTTTTTCAGCAAACTCGCAGAGCATTCCCCCTTGATGCGTGGCACCTACCATGGCACCGTGATTTTCAGGGTATACTGGTATTATATCCATGGCAATCAAGAACTCCACTGGTCCGCCACTGGTTATCCACCCCACCTTTTTATTACTACCCTCTGCAGTTTTTGCATCTATATAGTAGGCTGTCATATATTCCTTTAATCTTTTTGTACTCTGTAATCTTCCAGCCATATAAGCCTCCTTTTATTGCGAGAGCATTTCAGAGAATGCCTCGAGTCTTGTGTAGATCTGCTGGGATATATTCTCTGAGGGTTCTATCTCAATGAATAGTGAAGGGATATCCTCTTTTGCCAGTGCATCCTTTATATGCGGGTAGTCGAACAGATGGGGCTCACAGAACTGTTGGTATATAAATATAACCCCATGAGCCAGACTTTTCCTTACCTTATTCAGTATGTAGTCTTCTCTGTACATGTGAGTATGCTTGGTCGGGCAAATGGGTCTATCTATTATCCTTTTTGCAATGCCTTCTATTGGGGAGAGACCTTCATTCACATCTGTCTCAAAATATCTGCTCCCCGGACATATGTCATCGTCCACTATCTTTAGACCTACCCGATCAAATATCTCAAATATATTCATGTCATATATCATATTACCCACAACCATAGCAGGTTTACCCTTACTGTCCATCAGGGGGATGTCAACGGTATTTTCTAAGAATTCTTTCTTGTCCATAACCATGGCAGATATGCATATCTCAAAGAATTGCCTTGCACTCATTTTGGTCCTGTCAATGGATCTTATGCGCTTTCTTACCTTGTTCATTAAGGATATGGCTTCATGAAGAGATTTATCTGTAGCAGGCCTTCCTACCCTTCCAAGTGTATCTAAAAGCTTCTTTAGGATAGAAATGGTATACTTTTCGGCATAATCTTTGGTCATATCCACAGGTAGAACCAGGTCATGATGGAATTCTGTTATATGATTGATCCTCCAGATATCAGATAATTTTTGGATAGTATCGCATGAATGGGGTACTACTACACCTTTTAGATTTTCATACGGGTTGTTGAGTCCCCAGTTTAGCATGCCCTTACCCACAGGGCATACATACGTCTGGAGATATGCGTTTGATCGATCAGGGCCGTCATTAGTTGGGATAATCCTTAAAGGGTGGAGATGACAGGCAATTATGATCTCCTCTGGCATATATGTGCACATATATGCAATGATAGGATTCTTGATGCTCTTTATGTATTCATTAATATTTTTGTTACCAAGCAACATATTTTCCCCCATTAATTTATAGATACTATTTTTATTTTCTGGCGCTTTATAAAAGTATACTATATTACAGTTGCTCCCCCGTCCACTATGATTGTTTGTCCGGTTATAAAACGGGCAGCATCTGAACATAGGAACAGAACAGGGTGAACCACGTCGATTGGGTCTGCAATCCGCCCCAAGGGTATTGTCTTTATGATCTGGTCGTAGATGTCCTTATTTGACCAGAATGGCTTGCTAAAATCTGTCCTTACCATAGATGGAGCCACTGCATTGACCTGTATATTAAATGGTGCAAGCTCAGAGGCAAGGACCTTGGTGAGCATCTCGATTCCTGCCTTTGCTATCCCATATATTCCCATACCTGGGGCGGCCTTTCTCCCAGCGATGGAGGATATACTTACGATCTTCCCTTTTTTTTGTCCTTTCATGATTTGGCCTGCCCTTCTCGAGCAGACGAAGGTACCCATAAGATTGGTATCAATTATCTTCTGCCACATAGGAAGTTCGGTCTCAATGGTAGATGCAGTCAATAGATTTATCCCCACATTATTGATAAGAACATCTAATCTGCCAAACTTGTCGATTGTAGTATCAAAAAGTGTATCAATCTCTTCTTGTCTTGCAATGTGGGCCTTAATGGCTAATACATTATCTCCTGCATCCAGCTTGGCTAAGGCAGCATCAAGGTTTTCCTGCTTTCTGCCGCAAATGGCTACCTTTGCTTTCTGTGAGATGAGATTTTTTGCTAATTCCAATCCAATTCCCCTGCTTGCCCCTGTAACCACCACAACCTTTCCTTCAAGATCATACGAGATTTTATCCACGCCCTTTGCCCTCCATTAATGACATATTAATCAATAGGTCTACTATCATTCCGGAGAAAACAAGTAAAGCCTACTCACACGGACTCTAATGATCACGATAGAAAAGAAACAGAGCTCTACCAGTCTTTTAGGGGACATGCATCACACTTCGGGCTTGAAGCCTTGCAGAATTCTTTGCCTATAAACACCATATAGGCATGTAAATCCTTATAGACCTGGATGCTATTAGGGAGCCTTGATTCAAATAACCCCTTAATCTGGTCGTAATCCCATGTACTTTCAATAACACCGTGGCGTTTTAGAATCCTCTTGGTATATGCATCCACCACAAAGATTAATTTTCCTGCCCCATAGCAGCATATGCTATCTGCTGTTTCTTTACCTATCCCTTTTACAAAAAGTAGTCTTTCTCTTAATGTATTGGCCTCTTCATCCAAAAAGTCATCAAGATTATCTCCTGATGTTTCCATGATTGTGGATATAAGATTTTTCAATCTTTCAGCCTTGATATTATAGTAGCCAGAAGGCCTTATAAGGGATGCGAGTCCCTCATGGCTAATATTATATAGGGCATTTATATCCAGGACCCCTGCTTCCTTTAGATTAGTCAGTGCCTTTTCTACATTTTTCCATGCAGTATTCTGTGTCAGTACAGCACCTACAATGATCTCTAAAGATGTTTGGCCTGGCCACCACCCTGATGGCCCATAATGCTTAGCCAGTCTGTCATACAGGTCTAAGATTTTCAAGGTATTGCAGGTTTAATCCTTGTCTTAATGGGCCTTTTTTGTCAAAAGATCTCTCATGCGAGCCCTGATGTCTTTATTGGTGAGAAAACCCGCAGCTTTTTCCACCTCGTATTCAATAGCTGCCCTGGAATCTAATCTGGTAATCACGTCAAAAGACCTCTTCAGTGCACGCACCGCTTCTAGTGGCCTGCTCGCGAGTGTTTTTGCCCATGAAAATGTCTCATCTCTGAAGTGCTCTGGGGCTACTACTCGGTTTACAAGCCCCATGCTGTAGGCCTCGTTGGCCCCTATGGGCTCACCCTTTAAAGTCACTTCCTTGCTTTTTGCTATCCCGATCCTGTTTACTAGTGGGGTTAAAAGAGGATTAAAGCCGTATTTTATCTCAGGGTGTACAAAGATAGCACTTTCAGATGCAATGATAATATCCCCCATCAAGGCAAGGTTAAAACCGCCACCCATAGCAATACCACTTACTGCGGTTATTAATATATTTTCATAATTCATGAGTTTTGTGTAGACATCCAGGGTTAAGTCTAGATATTTTGTGATATCTTCAGCGGATAGGGCAGCCGTTTCCTTTAAGTCCAGGCCAGCAGAGAAGCATTCGTCACCTCCTGTAAATATGACAGACCTTATATCTTTGTTTTGATCCAAGGGGGGGCCGAACAAATGGTTGATTTCCTGCAGCATTTCAGCGGATAGGGCGTTTATCTCGCGCTTTCGATTCATCTCTACTATTGCTATATTACCAGTAAAATCCACCTTTAATAATTTATAGTCCATAGATTGTCTCCTGGAGATATTTAATATAAGGTTTGTACATGGGGAAGGGACACGTGTCAACTATATGTCCATATGAAAAGGTGAAGAGTAAAGAGTGAATAGTAAAAAAGGTGTTGGGTGTTGGGTGAATAAGGATAGTCGGGAAAACAATAGATTAAAGATAATAGAAGATAAAAAATATAGTTTCATGGGAAACGTAGAGGCCTCCCTCATCGGCCCGCTTAAGGGAAATATGCCCTACAGGGATAAAATCTGTATGAAAATGCCATATTTTCATACTTGGTTGTGGCCGGTAGGCCATGGCAGTTTATATGAAAATAGCTATCAGCTCTCAGCATTCAGCTTAAAGAGAAAGCTAAGATAAATTTAATCATTTACGTAAGGAGGGATGGAGGGGTTCTTGAGATATACCTTCCATCGCGATTTGCTAATACATCCTTTGGCGGAGCTTAAAGGGGAATCGCTCCCTTATGTTTGAGCCCGAAGGGCGAGTAAGTTAGCGCCCGTAAGCAAGCCAAAAGGATGTATCAAAGAGCGATAAAAAGCAAGCGAGAGAAACCTCATCCCGAAAGCATTTTCATCCTTGGTTGTGCCTGCCTTGCAAGCATGAGTGTTTATATAAAAAAGGAATTCAGCTAGCAGCGATAAGCCACTGGATTTTTGCCCTTGAGTATTAATTATTTTATTTCAGATGAAGGTTCACTTATATTCAAGAAATCTAGCCAATCTCCAGAAATCGCTTTGCTTATCAATATATTTAATCTTGGTCCTTCCGGTCTTTTGATCTATTATGTCTTCAAATGGCACGTACTTTAAGTTAAGTTGCTCCTTTACACTTATCATGATTCCATTTAATCCCTCTTCTGCCAGTGCGCGGTAAGCACCTACACCTAGTTGACTACCAAGAATTACATCAAACCCGGAAGGACTTGCGCAACGCGTTTCATAACCTACCTGTTTTGGAATAACCTTTACCTTTTCTCCTGTTCTATCAAGGTGGATCTTAGCAACCTTTTCAGAAAGTATCTTTCCTATGCCTACAGAGGTGAGCACAATATTGCCATGACTATCTATTTCTTTATATTTTATATCATCTGGAAGTTTATCTGCCAGGCCTTCTGCGATACAGACCACACCATAGTTTTTCCCATCCCTTTTTCTTGCCTCAATAAGCATGGAGATGTTGCCTGCAAGCCCATCAAGGTCAAGTATCTTCTCTCTTATATCCTCTACTGCAATTACCTTGGTTGCCTCTCCTAGCATGCCTGATGCATAGGCAAGCCAGCCTGCCTTTCTTCCCATCAATTCAAGAATGAACCATGTCCCTGATGAAAAGCTGTCTGCTTTGAGGTTTCGGATGATCTGCCCTGCGCACTCTGCAGCAGAAAAGAATCCAAATGTCCAATCAATTCCGTAATAGTCATTATCGATCGTCTTGGGGACATGTACTATCTTGACAGGGCGTAAGCCTGTCACCTTATCTTGTATCCTGTACAGGTAATTTGCGGTTTTTAAGGTATCGTCTCCGCCAACAGAGATAAGAGCATCTATCTTGTAATATTCAAATGCATTGAATACATTTATAAGCCTTTGGTTCTTATCAGGGTTAGCCAGATCATTCCATGTCTTAATGGATGCCCCGGGATTTGCCCTTGAGTTATGGATTAATACCCCTTTAGTATTACGTATACCATCGATTAAAGGCAAATCCATATCAATATAGTGAGTACCTTTTATCGGGGTAACTCCTTTGCGGAATCCTTCAAGGTATTTGTAGCCATAAAGGAAACCTGTTATCTTTATATTATTGTTGATACATGCTTTGCTTACTGCAGATATTACTGCATTTGTTGCAGGTGCAGGCCCGCCAGAAAAGAGTATACCCGCATGTCTTATATGAGGTTCATTATCTTTAGTCATAGTTTTCCTCACGGCGCATAATTATTTACCCAAAAGGATTTTTCTTGCCGGATTTTTTATTTGGCACAGATAGATAAAAAATACAAGGTTTGCAAGATGCGGAAATACTACTAAAGTTTATGCGTGTTTTTTCCGACAGAGACGATCATGGAATCATGTTCCCAATGGACCAGTATATGTAAAAAATTAGATGATCTTCCCACACTAGAAACCAGCAAAATGAGGCTTTTTAATATACTGGAGGACAAGGATGCCAGCATTAAGGATGTGGAGCGGATAATAGAAAAAGATCCTGCCATGGCCGCAAAGATTGTAAGGCTTGCGAATGCGGCCTTCTATAGGCGTGAAGCGCAGGCGAAGAGTATACATGATGCCATACTCACTGTGGGGTTTGACATGGTCAGATGTATTACTATAAGTATGGCAGTCATGCATACATTGGGGAAATCTACAGTAGTGAGTGGTCGCATCTGGAGGCATTCAACTGCCGTGAGCGTTTTTGCGTTTGGTCTCGGTAAGGACAAGGCGGAAAAAGAGATACTCCTTTCTGGCGGTTTATTACATGATTTAGGCAGAATGGCTTTCTTGTACATAGAGCCGGATATGTATGCCCCCCTTTTTAGAGATGGATGGCCCGGCATTGATTTAGAACAAGGGGTTTTTTCTGTGGACCATACTATTGTCGGGGAGATGATCGCAAAAAAATGGCGCTTTCCTTCTGAAGTAATAGATATTATAAGGACCCATCACAACCCACATAACAGGCTGTCTGCATTGATATATTTGATAGATTGTATTGTATCTGAACATGATAATAATTCTTGTATAGATCATGATGTGGAGATAGATCTTAGCAGGGCAGATCATCTTCTGGGGCCGGAGTATAAAGACCTTGTGAATGATATAGCGACTCGGTATAAACAAGAAGGTTCCCTTATAGAGGGTTTTGTTTGATGGGGAATAAGGATAACGCAATGACGAATAAGAGCGCAAACCTTGAAAGCTTGTCTGATCCTGACAGCAATAGAAAAGATGTATTACAATATCTATTAGAGAAGGCCACAGTATTTTATGAAGAGACGATAGGGGTACTCTCGGGTATATTTAGAATCTCTGAGTTTATAAATACGGAGTCTCCCGAGGATGCATTTTATGAATATGTTGTGCGTGTATTGATAGAAGAGTCCAGATGTGAAAATGCGTCAATATTTGTATTAAAGGATGACAATCTGTTTTTGAGAGCAGCTACAGGTGATAAAGGCATTAAGGGTAACAAAGATTTAGTAATTGGATTGGGCCAGGGTGTAGCAGGAAGATGTGCCAATGAGGGCAAGCTTATATTAGTGAATGATGTATGTTTGTGTGATTTTTTTGTCAAAAAGGCAACGCAAGTAGAGATTGGTTCAATGTTGTGTGTTCCTGTAAAGGAGGGCGATAGTATAATAGGTGTCCTTAACCTTTCTCATTCTCAGGTTGGATTTTTCAGCGAACATCATGTGCGCATGTTTGAATTGTTTGGCCTACTCGTAGGTCAGATATTAGCACTTGTAAGAATACATGATGTCCTTAAGAAAGAATACATAGATATGGAAGGTATTATACAGCAAAAGGATATTGTTCTTAAAGACATGTCTGGTAAGTATAAGGCAATTGTAGATGCCACAGGAGATTTTGTCTTTTTATTTGAGGATGACAAAGTTGTTTTTTCCAATAAGGCATTTAAGGGCATCACTGACAGATCCATCGAATATCTTGAGGACATATTTGATTCAGACTCTGCGAGTGTAATTAAGCAACACATAGCAGGTCTATCCCCTGGTCAGGATCTCGATCTTGAAGTAAGTGTGGGTATGCTGGATGGATCAAATAGAGAGGGAGAGTTTTTCATAAAAAGGTTAAGCCCCTTTCAGACACTGGTGATTATGCGGGATATTACTATAAAGAAGCACTTTGAACAGAAATCCATGCAGACAGAGAAGCTTACATCTTTAGGGTTACTCACCTCAGGTATAGCACATGAGCTTAACAACAAGTTGACGCCTGTCCTTGGATTTGCAGAGCTTATAGATGTATCTTCACTTAATCCACCTGACAAGAGAAGGCTTTCTGCTATTGTCAATTCCGCTGATGCAGCGAAGTCGATTGTTGAATCTCTCCTTGTATTTTCCAAGGATCTACCACCTCAAAGGACCATCTTTGATATTAGAGAGGTTATTGATAGGACGATAACCCTATATAGTCCTACTATAAAAAAGAGAAATATAAAGATCATTACTGAAATCGAACCAGGGCCGCTTGTTATACGTGCAGACATGAATTGTATGGAACAGGTTATTGTAAACCTTATAAATAATTCGATAGATGCTATAGGTGGGAATTCCGGGGAGATAACGATAAGGTCTTTTCATGACGAGGGCCATATATTTATTCGTGTGGAGGATACAGGTTGTGGTATTCCAGAGAATGTTATGTCTAAGGTCTTTGACCCATTCTTCACCACAAAAGGTCAGGGCAAGGGCACTGGATTAGGGTTAAGTATATGTTATGGTATCATAAAGGACCATGAAGGGGATATTACGCTGGAAAATACGAGTAACGGTGCAATTGCAGAGATAAGGCTTCCTGCCTCTACCGGGGATATAAGCAAAGGCTTCCTCCATGGCAGGGTAGAATATAGAGTTAACAGGAAGGACAGGAAGAATAGGAAGAAACACGCGTATATAATGGTTATTGAGGATGAGGGAAACCTTTTAGATCTTATAGAGGATGCCCTAAGTCCTTATTATTATGTAACGGGCTATAGAAATGGCAAGGAAGCCCTTAATCATATAAATGACCATGATTGGGGACTTATCATATCTGATTTAAGGATGCCAGAGATGGATGGGATGGAGTTTTATGGAGAGGCATTAAAGAGCAATCCGGAACTTAAAGATATATTTGTTTTCATAACAGGTGATACATACGACCTTCAGGTAAAGGCATTTTTTGAGCAAACAGATGTAGCATATATCAAGAAGCCTTTTAAGATTAAGGAGATTATGGACGTTGTTCAAAGGTATGCCACAGATAAGAGGGCAGAACATTGAATAAAAAGAGTATCCTTGTAGTAGATGATGAGGAAATAGTAAGGTATTCCCTGGTGAATATCTTACGGTCTCATGGATATGAGACTACCGAGGTCAAATCAGGAAAAGAGGCATTAAGTATCCTTTATAAAAGAACATATGATTTGGTGCTTACAGATTTGGTTATGGAAAGCTTGGATGGGCTTGAACTGGTTGAACAGATAAAGGTTATCTCCCCAAGGACTGTGGTAATGGTGCTCACAGGGTATGGTTCCATCAAGACAGCCATCTCAGCTTTGAGGCTGGGGGTCTATGATTATCTGTTGAAACCGTGTGATGAGGACGAATTGATTATCAGGATACGCCGGGCACTAGAAATGCAGAATTATGGCGATGAGCAGAAACGTCTTCAAGAGCTTAATGCTATAGCAAAGACAGCAGTAACACTCTCTGATCAGATAAATACTCCTCTCAATATTATATTAGGCAACGTAGAAATGTTGCAACTCTCCCAGGATTTTTCTAATAGCCCAAAGGCAAAGAAAGCACTTGCAACAATGGAAAAGCATATATTCAAGATAAAGGGTGTAATGGAAAAGCTGGCAAAGCTCACTACTACAGGGACAGAGAAATACACATCTCTTACAGATTATGAGATGATAGATCTATCTGGTGTAGGCAAAGATGAAGAAAAATAAAAGAGTCTTAATAGTAGATGATGATAAGGATCTTCTGGAAGTCATTACAGATCTTCTTGAGCTGTATGGATATGAAGTATATATGGCAATAGAGGGGGAAGATGCTCTGGATGTAATGAAGGAAAGGGATATAAATGCTGTCGTATCAGATATACGTATGCCTGGCATGGACGGATTTTATCTTATGACAGAGATAAAGAATAACTTTCCTGGCGTACCTGTTGTGCTTATGACAGGTTTCAGCCCTGATGACGCCAGAGATCTTGCCTTTTCTAAAGGGGCTGCTGCATTTGTAGCAAAGCCATTTCGTATAAGAGAGCTTTCAGATATTCTTGATAAACTTTTTTAGTAATTACTCGGGTAAATAGCCTAAATAGCTGGGTAGTTACCGAAGTTTGATGGATATCAGAATCCCTGCAATTACTTCTTTGTGTAAGATATCGTTTTCTTGGCTGATTGATATGGTAGCAACTTTGCCGTTTATAAAACTGAAGCCTAGGCAGCGTATTGGCGTATAAAATATGATAGATCTGTTTCCTTCAGGGATTAGTATCTGTGCATCTTTACGCCTCTTCATCCAGGATGGGATTAATCGTGCCTTTGGTCCCATAAGGGTAGGGTTCCATTTGTGGCTAAGCAATTTCACCATAAGATCAAAGTTGTTGAACGATTCTATATCGCCTAAGAAGGGCTTTATCAATGGATTCTTTAATGTATCTTTCCATTGTTTCTCGTCAGGTAGTTCCGGGAAGATTTTTATAGATCCTCTCATGTTTGAATTCATGGAAAAGAAGTATAATGTATCCCCTGTAATATTATAGTCCAATTTGCTGGGTATGCACACGCAAAACCCTGAGCCCTCTACAGTTTTGCAGGGGTAGCCAGGTGCATGTAATGATGTAGGCACAAGGAAGAGTTCAGGAGAGTTTGATCTGGCAAGGGCTATATAAAAGCAGTAGATAGATAGGGCTATAACAAACAGGCCCAATATAAATCTCATTCCGGGATTGCCTTTGTTTTTTTCTAGAACCATTTTGGTTTAATCGGTTTATTTGAAATATCAGAGATAGGAAACATTTCTGTGGGTTCTTGCCATAGGTCTTCACCCTCATCTTCTTCTGCAGTTATATTTTCTTCTTCATCGTGATGCAGGTCTTGTTTGTTTTTGAGGGTGTGTTGACCTAATAATTTCAGTATAGTTGGGGCTACAAAGAATATAAGAAGCAGTATGATGAGACTAACAATTGAATTTTTCTCGCCCATGTTTGTAATGTTAGCACAAAATCGCGTATTGCAAAATAGATATTTTAGTTGATGTGGAACATGTTCTGTCTTTGTTTTGAAAGAAACCCAGATGGATCTGGCAAATTTAATTAAGTATGTGATAGTAGTGTATTTATGAAAGAGCCGAGGAGGTGGCCATCTGTTATCATATTTGTTGCTATGCAGGTGGCATGGGTAGCAATAGTAATATTGTGGGTAGTATGGTTTGTTACACAACACTATGCCCTAATTAAGAGAATAGGGCCATGGGATATTGTGATTATCGTAGAAGGGGCTGTACTGCTCCTTCTCATCCTCGTGGGCATCTATGTCCTCTTTATACTATATCAACGACAGCTCACCTTAACCAGGACACAGAGTCACATCTTATCTTCTATCACTCATGAATTCAAGACACCCCTTGCTACGATGCAACTCTATATGGAGACCATGAAGGCAAGGGACCTTTCTCCTGAGATGACAGATATATTCCTTGATGGAATGATTAGCGAAAGCCACAGGCTAAAATCCCTGGTAGAGAAATTTCTCGAGGGCGCACGTCTTGGACAGGTAGATCTCGCCTATGCATTTAAGGTGGTACCCCTTAGAAAATTTATTGATGATTTTAAACATAAGAATTCTAATATATTAAAGTCCGTGGATATGAATATTGATATCAAGGATGATGTACATGTAAAGATAGATGCGGATGCCATGGATATGGTATTCAGAAATCTGGCTGAGAATGCCATCCATTATTCCACGCAAACCCCTCGAATAGATATAAGGGGATGGAGAGATAAGAAATGGCTCTATATTGAGTTTGCAGACTCGGGTGTAGGGATACCAGAAGATAAGCGCAAGGTGATATTTAAGATGTTTAAAAGGCTGCCTGAAGGTATCTCTTTATGGGGATCAGGCACAGGAATGGGCCTATATATAGTAAAACAGATTCTAAAGGAACATGGGGGCAGCATTAAGGTAGATAAAAAGACCCATACCAAAGGTGGCAGCGTGTTTATTATCCGTTTGCCAATAGGCGGGCATGCATGAGTGTTAGATGGAGAATACTCATAATAGAAGATGATCCTGCAATGGCTTTAGGTTTGAAAATCAATCTGGAGGCAGAAGGATATGAGGTAACCCATGTCATAAAGGCCGAAGATGGATTGGATATCCTTGAGGATATAGGTGCAGACCTGGTGATACTGGATCTTATGCTTCCCGGGATGGGCGGGGTTGAAGCATTAGAGCATATACGGATAAATGATCCAAAGATACCTGTTATCATACTTACTGCATGCTCGTCTATCGAGGATAAGGTAAGTGGGCTTGAATCAGGTGCAGACGATTATCTTACAAAGCCATTCTATCTAGAGGAATTTTTGTTAAGGATAAAAAGGATGCTTGACCGCTATGAGTGGTATAGGACAGGTTCTGTATTAGAGGTAGATGAGGTTGCTGTTGATTTCGATACATTGGAGGTAACAGGGCCCGAAGACCTTCATGAAAGGATAACCCCCCATGAAGCAAATCTTATACAGTATCTTGTTCAGCATCAAAATCGTATAGTAACCAGGGGGGAATTACTAAAGCATGTGTGGGGGCTTGACCCGGATATAGAAACGAGGACTGTAGATATCTTTATATCCCGGATCCGCAGGTATATTGAACATGATCCAACAAAGCCAAGACATGTTATAAGTATACGGGGAAAGGGATACAGGTTTTTGCCTTAAGTGTAACAGTTTACGACAGAATCCCTGACTTCCGATCCCCGCCCCCTGTAGGCTGATTCCTATTCCCTGATTCCTGGCCCCTGATCTCTGATCACTACCCCTGTGAACTGCTACTTAAAACCAGTATATTGCATTTTTAATTGCCTTTATTTTTGCCATTGCAGCACGGTAGCCTTCCTCGATATAGATATCAAATGAGTCAAAATCTGACCAATCATACGAGCCTATATTAGGTCGGATCATACAGTTGGTCTCCTTGAATATATAAACATTCATAAAGTCCCTGGTTATATCATAGCTCCTGAAGACCACATCCAGGCTATGTGCAATCTCATTTTCAGGATCCTCAATAGGTATTATGTCCCTTGCAACGTCTACCCCTATTATATAATCAGGCCTGAATGTCTTTGCGAGGCCCACAGGTACCATCTCAGCAACACCTCCATCTACTAGTAGCAGGCCATCCATACTTACAGGGGGGAAAAAGCCTGGTGTTGCACAGCTGGCCTGGAGCGCAGTGCATAGATCGCCATCACTCAATACTATAGGATTACCTGTAATGATATCTACGCTAAGGCACTTAAATGGGATATGTATATCATCAAATGTATAATCTTTTATTAATTCTTTCATATTTGCAACAAAGTCTTCTGGTGTGATCAACGCACTTCTCCTTATTGCCCTTGTATAGAAGTAACCTTTCTTTATAGTTGACTGTATTTTCTCAAGAAATGTTCTCGTTTTATCATTTTCTAAAGATTCAATTTCCTCCTTTACCTCTTTAAATACAGGAGATTGCATATAATTTCTGAGGCGATCTTCTGTTTCAGTGGCATCCATACATATACTGTATAGTGCCCCTATTATAGAACCAAAAGAGGCCCCTGCGAGGAAATCTATAGGTATATCTGATTCTGCCAAGGCCTTTAATACACCTATGTGTGCTATCCCCCTTGCGCCACCAGCGCCTAAGGCCAGGGCAATGCGTTTCTTTTTCCTAATCCTCATATTTCATTCTATTTTTTTACTTTGAATGTATCGTTGTCCATATCCTGGAGATATACTGCATAGAACTCACTATCTGGTTTCTCAAACCATTCGTAGCCTTTATCTCTGCATACCTTACATGCCCCATGGGGGATGTGTATGCCCGATATCCTGTATCCAGTAGAGGCTGCTGAGTCGATTTTAAATACCCCCGGACACTCATCACATATGCGTATAACCTCTGTTTGTGTCTCTGATATGCCATCTGTATCATAATATATAGATTTATTTCTCTTAGAATATTCCTTTCCGGAGAAGTTTTTATCCTTTAATTTGTCTTTTTCATGCCAACGTATTAGTAACTGCTCACAGAGTTGTTTTATATACTCTAGGCTTTTAGGATCATCCCTTATTTGATCGAGATCTAAGTCTGGCTCCTTTATATATGAGTAGTCTAGCCCTGCCAGCGCCAAAATGATTCCTGTATTTACATATGGCAGGGCTGCCTCTATGGAATATCCTCCTTCTAGCACGCATATATCAGGCGAGAGCATATCGTTTAATCTGGCATAACCGCCTGCAGTGAATGCCATGGCTGTAATAGGGTCAGAATAATGGTTGTCCTGTCCTGCCGAGTTTATTATTAAGTCTGGTTTAAACTCATCAAGAACTGGCAGCACAAGGGTTTTAATTACATGTAAGAAGCCTGCATCACTTGTATGAGGTGGCAGAGGTATATTCAGGGTGAGGCCCATGGCATTTGGGCCACCAAATTCATTCGGAAAACCACTGCCAGGATAAAGGGTTCTGCCATCCTGGTGCAGGGAGATATACAGTACATTCGGGTCATGCCAATATATATCCTGAGAGCCGTCACCATGGTGACAGTCGGTATCAACGATTGCCACCTTTTTTATCCTGGGATAGTGATGTCTTATCCACTCTATCATGATGGCCTCTATATTTATGTTACAAAAACCCCTTGCACCATGAACCACACGCATAGAGTGATGGCCAGGTGGTCTTACTAAGGCAAAGGCCTTTTTTACATCCCCTTCTAATACATGTCTTGCCGCCTCTATACATCCCCCTGCAGAGATGTTATGGGATGGCGTAATCCGTGAAGATACATCAGGTACGCAGAAGTGTGCGCGAGAGATATCCTCTTCTGAAGCAAAGCCTGCCTTAAATTCATATATGCCTTCTATATCTAAAAGTCCCTCTTCCAGGATCTGATCCTGGGTATATAATAATCTTTCTTCTCTCTCCGGATGTGTGGGAGATATCTGCCAGTCATATGCAGGGAAGAATATCAAGCCGGTCTTATATCTTGCCTTCATTTATCTGCCTCCATTCAGGGATAATGCCCGGCGTTGACTGAATCTTTAGCCTCATATTTTTCCCTGCGGTGCTAAAACCCCGTACCATGTTAAAGCTTTGTGCCTCTACTATGTCCACATCCAGAGCGTCTGTTAAGCCTAAATACGGGGCGTTATCCTTTAGGATTTTTACCCCTAATGCCTTTATATCATCTATGGAGTAATGTGATGAGATCTCTTTCTCAATCCCTAGCTCCGGGCACAGTAGCCTTCTCATTTGGGTATCTGCCATAATCGTTATCTGAGCTGTAGTACGTGCCAGTGCAGCACCCAGTGCATTTGCCACCTCACAATATTCAGGGACTATACACGGGATATCAAATACATCTTCCATATAGGGCTTTAGATTTCTTGCAGGCCCGCCAATGATGATAACCCTGTCTGGCTTTAGTAACTCTTGGTGAAGCATCTCATATATTGTATAGACGGGATGGGTGTTCAGCTCATCTATAAAAGAGATCGATGCCTGCTTGATGCCTTTTGCCAATGTGGTCAGGATATCCCTGGCAAGATCCTTTAGATCCTTTCCCATGGCATGGGCTAGTGGAGAAAGAGCATGTCCTGCCTTTTTTGCATCGCCGAAGTCAAGGACACCAAGGATAGCAAGCGCATCTGTGGGGGTAGGGCTTTTTCCTCCCATGGCAACAGGAGGCCCATCCCTTTGAGGGCCTACAAAGAGTTTGTCTCTTTTAGTATATACCCTTGAGTCGCCTCCTGCCCCTACGGATAGGACGTTAAGCCCCCTTACAAGAGTCTTTGCTCCACCTATACTGACACCTAGTGGCTCCATAACAGGCGAACCGTCCACTAAAAGTCCGATATCAGTGGTAGTGCCTCCTATATCCAGGACAAGAGATGTCCCTTTATCTTTATTTAAGACTGCCCCTCCCATAATACTTGCTGCAGGCCCGGACATAATTGTCTCTACAGGCAGTCTATTGGCAGCAGAGGCCATATATGTGCCGCCATCGGCCTTTAAGAATAGGATTTGTGGCGTAATCCCTAATTTACCAAGTGCATCGCCTACTGATTTTATAAATACATCCTGTGTCGGCATTACAGCAGTATTAAAGTAGGTAGTGTTTATACGCCTGGAGAAATTCAGGTTCCCGCTCATTTGATGGCCCAGGGATATGTAAGAGAAGTCATCTGAGATGAGATTATAAATAGATTTCTCATGTAGCGGGTTTCTCACGGAAAATTTGGATACAATACCCACCCCAGCGATACCTTTATCCTTTAGCTTGCCCGCTACAGCAGTTATCTGATCTCTATTTATAGGGACGTATTCCCTTCCTCTGTGGTCTATAGCTCCGTCTGCCAGATGAAAATTGCCGGTAAGAAAATAGTTTCTTGGATCTATTCCTGGCCCTGCCGATACTATCATCCCGGTTAGCCCATATTTTTTTTCAATAATAGCATTTGTAGATAGCGTGGTAGAAAGTACAACCCTGTCTATCTTAGACAGGTCTATATCCAATTTATTTATAGCACCAACGATGGAGTCTACAATGTTTTCTTTATCTGTTGTGACCTTTGCACTATTTATAATGGCGCCGGTCTTTATGCAGATGGCATCTGTGTGGGTGCCGCCAATATCCACTCCTAAGATCATAATCTCTCCTTTATTATATCTGCAATATCAGATTCCGTTATATCTCTTGGATTATTTGTTGTACTTTTTCCTATACACCTTTTAGCAATATGGGGGATATCTTCTCTTTTCAGACCTATTTCAGAAAAACGGGTGACAAGACCTAAATCTCCCATGATTCCTTCCATCTGTTTTATAATGCCTTTACACGCTTTAGCCCCGAATGCATCCAGCAGGACAAAGGCTTTCTCTCCTAAAAAAGGCCAGTTGAATTTGATAAGCGGCAAGAGAAAGAGGCCGCATGCATGGCCATGGGGGGTATCATAGTCTAATGTAATAGGGTATGAAGCCGAGTGGACTGCGGTAACCCCGGTATTTGAAAATGCACATCCTGCCAGCATACTTGCAAATATCATGGATTCTCTCGCAAGAGTATTGTCTTGATAAGATGATACGATATTGCGCAGTATGATCTTGATGGCTTCTTTTGCCAATACAGTAGATATGGGGTTTGATCTTTTTGTCCATATCGCCTCTATTGCGTGGGATAGTGCATCGATACCGGTAGATGCTGCAACATTGCCTGGCATGGTGTAACTCAACCTTGGGTCGACTATGGCGGTCTTGGGATATAACTTTGGTGAACTATAGGCCAGTTTTGCATGATTCTCCTCATCTACTATCACACTAAATGGCGTTACCTCAGAGCCTGTGCCCGTGGTGGTTGGTATGGCTATCATGGGGATAGGCTCAGAGGATAAGGGTGCCCCCTTGGCAAAGTAAACATAGGGATCTCCTTTGCTTGTTGCTACGATGGATGCCGCCTTTGCCGCATCTATCGGGCTTCCACCGCCTATGGCAACTATTATATCAGGGCAGAACTCCTTGACCTCTTTGGCTAAGGCCTTTACATCAGAAAACCTGGGGTTTGGCCCAATATCAGAAAAGACCTCATATTGAACACCTTTTACAATGTTACCAAATTCATTGTCCAATGGAGGGCGGGTAAGTGTTGTTTTACCTGTTACAAAAAAGACCCTGTGACTTTCTATTAGATGCCTTAGCCTTTCTATGTTACCAAAGTATATATCTGTGGGCATAGCATAAGAAAATGTAGTGTCCATGACTAATGAGGGAATATATCAGGATGCCTTGTAAATAGCAATCAATACACAAAAAGATAGTCGAGAGTCGGCTCAACCTTTATGGGGGTGAAGCTAGGGTCACATCTTCTTTTGTTAATCCACAGATTACGCAGATTACACGGATTGTCTTGCATGGCCTTTCTTTCTGCGTAATCTGTGGATCTGTTAAATGTCATAAGCTACTACCGTTTAAAAACAGTGGCCTTTAAAAAGCAGGTGCTCAGGTTGCTGGGCTTTAGCCGGTTGTAACTGGCCTAATTCAGGGGGGAGACTAAAGATCAAAAACAAGTATGGAGCCTAAAATGCGAACCCATCCTCCCATGTCTCTATTGCCCGTATTTCTGCTTGATTCCTCTATAAACAGTTTTCACAACATCATAGGCCTTTTTCTTCTCTCGATGATATGTAACAAATCCCTTAAGGTCCATATTCGGAATCGGTTTGTTCGGCATTTTTTCCTCTCTGAAATCTGCAAATACCCATGGTATGGTCCCAACCACAAAGGGCCTTTTAAGGATATACCTGAATTGGGCCTCATATAAATGGGCTTGATATGCCTCAGAGTAATCCCGGCGTGACCCCAACCCCCCGGGATATAGTTTGCCTCCGGATAGACCCTTGACCGAACCTGCCCCGAATTCTGAGACAATTACAGGCTTGTCTGGCCATTTTCTGTGCACTGCATCCAGGAGTCCCCCGACCTGTTCGGGTTCATTAAAGTACCATCCATAGTATTCATTCACTGAGATTACGTCCGCTATACCGGCCGAGATATCTAATGTGGGTGAGAGAGGGTATGGCGCTATGAAGATTGCAAAGGTTACTGGCCGTCCGTGATCGAAGCGTTTGCTCATACTATAAAGCCTTTTGTACAACTGACGGATGGACGGGTAAGGTGTAAGACATTCGTTTCCTATAGACCACATTACAATACTTGGATGGTTACGGTCACGCTCGATCATCTCGATTAATTGTCGTGCTGCCTCTGTGTATAGCCGGTTTTTCGTCGTAGCACTGAGGCTCTTTACTCCCCAGCCTGCCTGATAAAGCGGAATCTCCTCAAGTAGAAGTATTCCCTCACGGTCGCAGGCATCAAGCCAGCGCTCTCTAACCCCACGATCTTCAGGATCCAATTGGAACTTCCATGCGCCAATGAGATCCAGCCCGGGGTGGTCCGTGGTCAAAAATCGTGTGAAGTATGGCATCCCATGCTCCCACAAAACCGGAATGCCTTCCACATCCCGGATGTCAAGTCTATCCTCTGTCGGCTCATTTATCTGCGCAAAAGATACAATTGCAACCAATATGATTAACAGGGCTCCTAGTAAAACCCAATATGTCTTTTGCCTTTTTATTTCTCCTCCATTTTTCATATGTCACCTATGGCAACGATATCAGCATATCTGTATACATAATAGAAATCTAACCCACTTTAACATGTATATTCACCACCATCCATAGTCCTAGGTAGCATTTTTTGTCAATAGCGCAGTCTTGAATTGAATGGGAATGGGTTTATAATTCCTGCTTTTTTTTGTGGAAAGCTGCGGAACCGCCGGGTGGGTACATCTCCTCTTGACCATCGGGCTATATTATGTTGATAAATACATATATTATTTAAATATACATGAGGGTTTGTATGAAAATGGTTAACAAACATTTGTTTAGGGTTATGGTGAATAAGTTCTTGATTCCTCGCTCGGTTTTTTAGGGGAATCGTGGACGGGTTCACATTTTCTAAATGCTCCCTTTCCACTTACTTGCGCCAAAGGGTTGAATCTGCTAGTATCTCCTGGTTAATAAGGAGGCTAAAGTTGAGACAAGTTTTGTATTTTTGCATAATAGTGATAGTTGCTGCCTTTATGTATGGATGCTCATCGTCCGGTCCTGAGATTTCATACGTAAATATATCCGATGCAGCACCGGTTACTGGCCAGAGGATCTTATTGCAGGCAAATAGCGTTGTAGATTATTATCCTATTAGGTATGTATGGACTGCAAGCGGTGGAGAATTAGAAGAGGATGGCCGGTACTGGGCATACTGGATAGCACCTGAAACCCCTGACAATTATACAGTAACCTGTACTGTGATAGATGATAATGATGATCAGGAAACCGCCTTCTTTAATATTGATGTAGGACAAAGAGAGAAAGAGGCCCTGGTGGACCAAGGTGCACTGTGTTTGGCAAAATACAGGAATGATAAGATAAGCGGGGTATGGGCATCAACTAATAATGATATCTGGTATTTCTCTTCAAGCGGGGAGAGTAATATAGGCTGGGGCGATGAATTTACTGCGATTGCCATACAGGGGTACTCATCTTATTACTATTATACGTATCATACCATCTGGGGTGCTAAGGGTAATGAAATTTATTACTACAGGGCATCTGATGATACTGGCACAATGACTTGCGGGGGTTGCGAGACCATCAATACCATGGAAGTAGATGGATCTACCCTGTGGGTAGGGGCAAATAATGGTTTATATAAATGTAGCACAGCCACTTATACCTGTGATCCTACTGATATTACAGAACAAGTGTATGATCTCTATGCAGGCGAGGATTTGACACTGGCTGCTACAAGTACTGGGGTATATTCGCTGGATACAGATGGCACATGGAATGAACCTGAAGCTCCATATACAGAAATTACCTATGCTATCACCGTGGATAAGGATAGTAATATCTGGAGTGTAATCGACGATGGAGGCAGCAACAAAGTAGCAGAGAATGGTGAGGCATTACTTAATCAGCCCCCTGATGGTGATGTCATAACCAGCCTTGATATCGATCTCCTGGGTCGTATCTGGTGCGGCAAATATTACTGGGATGGAACAGGATGGAATGTACATCCCGAATTTGCAGACGATGTAATAAAAGAGTCCATGGTAAGTCCGGAAGGGTTAGTATATCTTCGCTCCACTTCAGGGGTGTTGTTTTGCTGGTAGACGGGTCCTTTTTGCAATATCTTCTGCAATGTGTTTGAGTATGCCATTTAAAAGCTCTTCCGGCGCAGGTGATGATATATACATCCTGTTTAGCCAGGATACGTTGTATCCTCTCCTCTCATAAGAGATAGAGCTCTTTCTTAAAAATCTTGTCTGGCCATCCGATGTATCTATTATGCGGATGGTCACATTTACCTTTGATGGGGTATATGAACCACCATACCACATATATGTAATCTCACCCTTAAGCAGTAGGGGCATGGATATCTTTTCTTCTTCGGAAAAGATAACCCTTTGGAATGCACCTTCTTCCAGGAGGTATTCTTTCATTCTTTGAGCCGCATAGGTGCCCCATTTCTTATCATAATTGTGTGAATCAAACGGGGCTATGGTAATGGCCTTTTCATAGGACCCTCTTAATCCCCAATCTATCGGGGTAGAGTCTTTGGAATCCATATACGGCCTTGTAAAGGCGCAGCCTGCAAACATACAGGCAAATAAAACAAGAGCAATCGAGACGAGCCTCTTCACTTAATCCTTCTCCCTTAACTCACAACTCTTAACTCACAACTCGTTCGTCTAATTTTCATAGAGCCTTACTTCCCTGTGATTATTTAGCAGGTCATTTACACAAGCAGATTTGTACAGGGTAGTTGTAACAAATGCAATAACATCATTGGTCTTGAGATCGACAAGTTTTGATGTCATCACTACATCATTACGCCTTACTATATATGTACTTACAAGGATTGCCTCTGCCCCCTTAGGTTCTATATCAACTACATTAATGTCTTTTTTAGCCATGGCAACTATTAATAATTTCCGCATGGCAAGGCCGAAATTTCCAGCTTTCAATGTGTTGGCGTCCACAGGAGAGGCTACTATGATACTGATATTCTTGTATGACTTATCAATTGCCTCATTTATTGATAAGGCGATCCTATCCGTGCAACCTTCCATGGTAATAGTGAGGTTTGGCTCCAGTATATATGCACAGCCAGAAATGCATATAACAATCAGTATGATTGATAGTCTAATAATATTCATAATTAGTATTATCGTAATATAGGCAAGCTACCTTTAACCAAAACGTTCCTTGTGCCATGACCATGCTGTTTCTATAATGTCTTCCAGAGATTTAAACCGTGGGTGCCATCCGAGTTTTTTTGTTATCTTTTCAGAGCTTGCAACCAGTACAGCCGGGTCACCAGGTCTCCGCGGCCCTATCTTGGTCGGGATAGGGCCGCCTGTGACAGAAGACACGCTATCTATAACCTCTTTGACGGTATAACCCTGGCCATTCCCGAGGTTGAATATATCACTTGCCCCGCCTTCTGCAAGGTAGGAAAGGGCAAGTATATGGGCATCTATAAGGTCGCATACATGAATATAGTCCCTGATGCATGTATGATCCCTGGTAGGCCAATCGTCGCCATATATGGTGATGGCATCTCTTCTTCTTAAGGCCACATCCAGCACAAGAGGTATCAGGTGGGTCTCTGGGTTGTGATCCTCGCCAATGGCTGCATCAGGGTGGGCGCCTGCTGCATTGAAATATCTTAGAGAGACAAACCTCAGGCTATATGCCCTGTCAAAGTCCTTTAGGACCTCTTCTACCATGATTTTTGTCTTGCCATATGGATTTGTAGGGGAAGACCTGGCATTTTCTGTAATGGGTGTCTCATCTGGCTCGCCATATACACCAGCAGATGATGAATAGATAAATTTATCCACACCAGATTCAACCATGGCCTCTAACAGGCTCAATGTATTGCATACATTATTTTTATAATAAGCACCGGGCTCTTCTACGGATTCACCCACAAGGGAATATGCTGCAAAATGCATCACTGCATCTATCTTGTGCAGATTGCATATCTTCTTTACCAGGGTCTTATCGGAGATATCACCTTCATAAAAGGCACAATCTCCTACAAGTTCTTTATGCCCTTTTACAAGATTGTCTATACATACGGTGTTATGACCTCTATCACCTAGCATGCTTATGGCATGAGATCCGATATAGCCTGCACCACCTGTAACCAGTACATTCAACGTATCTACCTCCAGAGTGCCCTGTCTTCTACAAAGGCCCATCCCGCGCCGGTTATTCTTCCCACCTGTCCATCGGAATTTATAGCAAGGGTAATATTATCGCTTGCCTGGGCACCTGTTGGGCGCGCCCTTGCAAGAAAATGAGATCCTGGTCCTGTAGAAACTTCCAAGACATAGAAATTACTGGGGTTATAGGTGCCATCATTATCAGGATCCGGAAGGCCAGTTGTATCTATCAGGAATGTGAGAACCCCGTTCGGATATATCCCATTTCCATACTTGTTAAACTCTGCCATACCCTTCTCTTCATACAAGGCTATTGTCTGAAGGGCTGCCATGGCCTCACTCCTTCGCGCCTTTCTAATATGACCTGTGTACATGGGTATGGCAATGGAGGCCAAGACCCCGATAATGACTACTACTATCATGACCTCTATTAATGAAAAACCATGCCTTCGCATATTGGTCTCCTCCTTATTTTAGTGGTTAACTTCTCTATAATATCGGCAATAACCTATCAAGACAAGAGCAATCTTAATTTTAAAGGGGGAACCATAATTATTACTTAGCTTTTTGGGCATCCTCTTCCTTTAGCATCCTTCTTAGGATTTTCCCCACAGCGCTTTTTGGGAGTGTATCTCTGAATTCGACTACCCGTGGCACCTTGAATGTTGCCAGTTTGTTTTTGCAGAAATCTATTATCCCCTGCTCGTCTACCTTGCCTTTGAATTCATCTTTTAGAATGATGAATGCCTTTACAGTTTCCCCCCTGTATTCATGAGGTATACCTACAACTGCAACCTCTGCAACCGCTGGATGTTCATATATGGTATTTTCCACCTCTACCGGGGCCAGATTGTATCCTGATGCAATAATCAGATCCTTTACCCTGTCAACAAAATACAAAAGGTCTTCTTCATCGATATAACCAAGATCTCCTGTTTTCAGCCAACCATCGCTTCCAAATGTTTGACTTGTTTCCTCTGGTTTGTTCCAGTATCCTCTTGCCACTTGCAGCCCTCTATAGAGGATTTCTCCCTGCTCTCCCCTAGTGACAATATTGCCGCTGTCGTTTACGATTTTTACTTCAGCGTACACAGGGTAGCCCAGGGAATTCAGTTTCTCCTTTTTACCCGGGATGGACATGGCCCCGCCACTGTTTGTCTCTGTCATGCCCCATCCGTTTGACAGGCTTATCCCTGTAAGAGAGAGCCACTGTTCCTGAACAGCAACAGGCACGGGCGCACCACAACCAATTGTAAGCTTAATACTGCTTAAGTCGGAACTTTTTAAAAGGTCTTTGTTAGACATTAATGCAATAAAAAATGCAGGGGCGCAAAATATTACATTTACACCATATGTCTGAATGACTCTGAATGCATCTTCCATGTCGGGCATAGGTATTGGGATTACCGTGCCCCCTTGATAAAAGGTAGGGAGCGTGTGCAGGAGATACCCGGCAGTATGAAACATAGGCATAATAGAATAATTCACTTCTTTATCACCTTCGAGTAATGTTCTTGCTGCATGTGTATGGCTCATGGCATTATAGACTAGATTAAAATGGGTTTCTATCACGCCTTTTGGTATTCCTGTGGTGCCGGCAGTGTACAATAATAAGGCAATGTCTTGTTTAGGCTTACACTCAAAATCCTCCTTTAAGGGGGAATATCTGTTCATGGATTCAAAAAAATCCAAGGCGCCCTCTATCTCTGTTTTGGGGATATCCCATAATGGTTTTATAGCAGCTGGAATCACTGCATCATCAGCTGCATAGTCCTTTATGTTGGTCACAATTATATTCTCAATCCTTTTGTTCTCTTTTAGGGATTTCACCTTTCCATATAGGAGATCCAACACAACGACTATCTTTGCACCGGAATCCTCAACCTGGTATGCCACTTCTTCATCCTGATACATTACATTTATCGGGGTATGGATGGCCCCTATCTTTGCAGCTCCGAAGAATGCTACCCAGTGCTGCAAGGAGTTCGGCAGCATTGCTGCGACTACATCCCCCTTTTTTATACCCAGGTCTTTTAGCAGTGCAGCATATTTCCCTATCATCAAGTCTAAATCTTTATATGTTGTCTTTTTATCAAAGAAGATTACAGCTGTATCGTTCGGGTGCTTTTTAACACTCTCTTTAAAAAGACCATATATTGACACATTTGGTATAGGTGGCATTTCTTCCCAGTACCAGCTGGGATGGGAGATGACATAGGAATCACCCGGGGCATACTTTTTCCCTTCATCCAGCCACTCTTTTGGGTATTCTATTGTTTCATAGCACCTATAAAATTCCTCGTCATAAAAGTTCTCACCTGCCTTAAATCTGGGTTCCATTATCCTTGCCATAATTTTTGCCTCCTACATTTATATTGGATGACGACAATCCTGTATCCAGTGAAAAAGATTAAGGCTATTATAACATATACCACTCATATTAAAACTAACAATAAGCTCGAGAATCCTAAAATCAAGGAGGCAAGGTATTTCTTTTTTTAAGATTGCCTCTTATCGGTACTATAAAAAAGGTAGGCCTATAGAATATATTGCATTCCTGATCCTTTTATAATCTTTGATTTTAGGTGTATATGGGGCCTTTATTTGATATAGTTAAGTTTTAAAGGGTGCAGTTGAATCGTTTTTAACGAAAGGGGAAAGAATGTTTGATGAATCAAGGTGTGATCTTTGTGGAGAGTGCTTGGACAGGTGCCGGTATATTGACTTTGACAAAGAACAGGGCTCAAAAGAGTTTGAACGGCTGGTTAAAGGCCAGGACGTGGGGTGGCTGAATAAGTGTATTACATGCTTTGCCTGTAATGAATATTGCACAAAGGGCGCAAGGCCATTCGATCTTATATTGAAGAGAATGGAGGAGAAGGGTGACTATATTGATCCTGATTTGTTTTCTCTTGCCCGGAATATGGTTACACCCAGGGGCGAATTCAGTCCCCCTGAAATAAAGGGGCCGGTAATGTCTCTGTGTACGATTTATGTGAATATGCCATGGGCCTTTCAGGGACAATTATTTGATGGCCTGACTCTGGTAAAGGGCCGTCATTACTTTTGCAACCTAATGTACCCCCATATGGGAAACGAGACACTTATGCGTCAAGGTCTTGAGTCATTGGTAGATAGACTTGCATCTTTGGGTACAGACGAGATCATATTTATACATGACGATTGCTATTCTGCTATGACAGACAGTGCATCTCAATATGGGATAGATGTGCCGTTTAAGCCTGTTCATATCTTTGAATATCTTTTGAATTATCTAAAGGGCCATAAAGACAAGATTAAACCCTTGAACATGAAGGTGGCCTATCAAAGGCCTTGCGCCTCAAGGCTTACTCCATGGAAGGATCCTATGCTGGATGAGATCTTTGAGTTGATCGGGGCGGAAAGGGTAGCAAGAATGTACGATCGGGAAAACGCCCTGTGCTGCGGTCAGGACATGGGCGGTCTTCAGGGCAGGGGTGATAAATATCCTGAATATCAGGATCTCAACATAAAAGATGCGATAGATCATGGAGCTAAGGCCATGATCTTTCTCTGCCCACTGTGTTTGGATGCCCTTTATAAAAAATGCATAGAGTCTGGTTTGAAGACCTATATGATAAGTGATTTGTGCAGAATTGCCTTAGGCGAGAAGCTCCCGGAAGATGCCTATGTGAAGAAGTGAATAGTGAATAGTGAATAGTAAAAAAAGGTGTTGAGTTTTGGGTGATTAAGGATAGCCGTGAGTCGTGAGTCGAAAAGATAAAAAATAGTTTTATGGAAAATGTAGGGGCCTTTTGCCCTCATCGGCCCGGTTAAGGGAAATATGCCCTACCTTGCTGATAAATTTTCATCCATCTGGTTGAAAACTAAGGCAAGCTGTTGACGTGCATTCATTAATATATTATTTTGGTGCAGGTATTTATTTAAAGTATAGTGATATGTTATGAGCAGAAAGTGTAGTAAAGATAATGCACTGCAAACAACTTCAGGAGGTTATTTATGTCTTTACTGGATAAGTACTACACCCAGGAGCACAAAATTTTCAGGGAATCTATAAGCCGGTATTTTGCCAAGGAGATAACGCCCTATGTAGATGAGTGGGAGAAAAACGGGATTGTACCCAAGGATGTTTGGAAGAAATTTGGCGAGCAGGGTTTTCTGTGTCCATGGGTCCCTGAAGAATATGGAGGCGTGGGCGCTGACTTTCTGTATTCGCTTATCTCGGTCGAGGAGGCAGCCCAGACATGTTGTACAGGTTTTGCCTTTCCACTACATTCGGACATTGTTGTCCCCTATATCTACAATTTCGGCAGTGTTGAACAAAAAAAGAGGTGGCTGCCCGGCTGTGTGACTGGAGATATTATCACTGCGGTTGCCATGACCGAGCCGGGTACTGGCTCTGATTTAGGCGCTATTCGCACTACTGCAATAAAGGACGGTGATCATTATATAATAAATGGTCAGAAGACATTTATATCCAACGGGATAAACTGTGATCTTGTAATCGTTGCCGCAAAGACGGATCCCAAGGCAGATCCTCCATATTCCGGGATATCGTTAATAGTTGTAGAAGATGGCACCCCTGGTTTTGAAAAGGGCAGAAACCTGGATAAGGTAGGTATGCATTCTCAGGACACCGCAGAGATGGCATTTGTGGATTGCAGAGTCCCTGCAGAGAATTTGCTTGGTGGAGAAGGCCAAGGGTTTTACTATCTTATGGAGGAGTTGCAGCAGGAAAGATTGGTGAGTGCCATAGCATCTCAGGTTGCGGCTGAGGGGGCTCTGCAAGTAACTATCGATTATACAAAGAGTAGAGAGGCATTTGGCAGGCCTATCAGCAGGTTTCAGTATATCTCGTTTGAGCTTGCAAAGATGGCAACAGAGGTGGAGCTTGGCAGGACATTTTTAGAGAGCCTTATCATCGATCACATGGAGGGCAAAAAGATTGTAAAGAAGGCATCCATGGCCAAATACTGGATTGCTGAGATGTTAAATCGAGTAGCTGCGAAATGTTTGCAGTTCCATGGGGGATATGGATATATGGAGGAGTATCCCATTGCCCGCATATTCAGAGATACAAGGGTTCAGACCATATATGCGGGCACCTCGGAGATAATGCTGCTTATTATCAGCAGGATGATGGGACTATAGCACGCGGGCTTATTCCTGTCCGGGCAAAGGTATCTGATTTATGTCCTCTTGCCTTGGCAGTCTAAATGCCTGGTAAGAGGGATTTAGATGAAAATAGTAAATAGTAAACAGTGAATAGTGAAGAGTTAAAGAGTATTATTTATATGAATAAAGATATTTATATAGTTTTGTTGGTTGCATTGGTTTTATTAGTTTGATTGGTTTAAATGAAGTGAATAGTGTTATTTATATGAAAAAGAAGTCAGGAGTCAGAATTCAGAATCCAGAAGTTAGGATACACGTAATAATCCAATCGGAAGCACTCTGGCTTTTGGCTCCCGGATATTTTTTCATGTTTCGTCGTGTCCGAAAAGGACATGAGGTTTTTTTATGATTAAATAGTAAGGAGGTCAAAATTATGCCCAGGAAGAGTTTCGGAGAACTTCTGGCTGATCAGGCAAGGTATAATCCAAGGGGTATAGTCATCACTTATGGGCACAAAAAAATCAGGTGGAAGGATTTAAATACCAAGGTTAACAAATTTGCCGGTGCGCTTACTGATTTAGGTATAAAAAAAGGCGACCATGTTATTATCATGTTTCACGACTGCCCTGAGTTTATAGAATCAAATTATGCGCTCCAAAAGATTGGCGCGGTACCAGTCCCGATGAACTTCAGATTTGTGGCAAGAGAGATTGAGTATCAAACCAATCAGTCCGACTCCATCATGTTTATATTTGAGGACATGTTCTCAAAGGAGGTAAACAAGGCCAGGCCGAATTTAAAAGGGGTTAAGAATTACATTTGTCTTGCACGCGAAGGTAAAAAGATTCCCAAGGATATGCTGAATTATGAAGAGTTTATTACTAAATCCCCCTCCACTGAGCCACCTCCATGTACTACAGGAGATGATGTGTGTACCATTTCTTATACAGGCGGCACTACAGGGCTACCTAAAGGAGTTGTGCTGACCTATAATAATTTCTGGAACCTGACAGAATCTATATTTGGCGATCTGCTTTCTCGGACAGCTGCAGATCCAAAGGCAAATTTTGGACGTATAATCGATAGGCTATCACCAATCCCGGGTCTTGAGGGGTTTGTTAATAGACTCCTTTACTATCCGAAAATACGTTCCTTCGTAGCAAAATTGATACCGCGTTTGTTACCCAAAGTGTATGGCACCGCTTTTGCGCCTTTGCTTAATAGAATAACCGGTGGGTTTCCGATGTTTCTTAATATGCCACTGTTCCACATGGCAAATTATCAGGTGTTAATAACCGGGCCCATGTCAGGGCTCCCACGATATATACTGCGCACTGGTATCAGCTTTGATCCAAGAGAAGCACTGGAGATTATCGAGAGGGAAAGGCCCATGTTGGCGCTGTTTGTCCCAACGCAATGGAAAAGGATATTAGATTATGAAGAATTAGATAGGTATGATAGAAGCTCAGTTTTGGTTGCGATGACAGGGTCCGGGGTCAATCCAGCCAAACAAAAGAAAAGGATCCTGCAAAAATTCCCAAGCTCTTTAATCGTTGATGTGTTTGGGCAAACCGAGATGACGCCTGATACCACATTGCGAATAGACGCATCTGAAGATGGGCTAAAAGACAGGTCTGTTGGCAGGCCTCTTGCCGGGGTTGAAATGCGTATCGTAGACATAAATGGTGAAGATACGCCCCAGGGTGAGGTTGGGGAGATACTCTATCGTAGTGGTACAGTAATGAAGGAATATTACAAGGATAGTGAAAAAACCGCTGAAGTGATGGATGGAGGATGGTTTCATTCCGGTGACCTTGGATACATCGACAAGGATGGAGAGCTTATCGTTGTTGACAGGATGAAGGAGACCATCTCAACCGGTGGAGAAAAGGTGTATCCACATGAGGTGGAAGAGATATTAGAATCACATCCAAAGATAAGGCATGTATGTATTATAGGTGTTCCCGATGAGACCTGGGGGCATACAGTTCGTGCTGTAATAGAATTGAGAGAGGGAAAAAAGGCAACCCAAGAAGAGATAATGGACTGGTGCAGAGATAAGATGACAGGATTTAAGAGACCCAAATCAGTTGTTTTTATCGACTCTCTGCCTTTAAATCCTGTAGGAAAGGTTTTGAGGAGTCAGATAAAAGAAAGATATGGCAATCCCTTGAGTCAATAGTGAAGGAGGAGTTTTAAATGAAGGATAAAAGTTTAATGAATGTATTAAAGGCCCTGCCACAATTAGTATCAATAGAACACACCCGTGGATTTCTCATGACAATAATAAAACAATGGGGAAATAAGAATGCTGTCTTCATTGTGTTTAATATATTGAGAAAAACGGGATTTATAGGCAGCATCACAAGCCTTCTTAAATTCAGACTGGACAAACTTATGCCAAACCTCTTGATATCAATGTGGGAGGTATTTGGAGACAGGGAAGCAATAATCTCCGGAGATAAAAGGATTTCATATAAAGACCTTAAGGTAAGGGTCTTTAGGTTGGCAAACGGATTAAAATCCTTGGGATTAAGACCAAAGGATAAATTTGCAGAACTGCTTTACAATGGGAATGAGTTCTTTGAGGCATTCCTTGCAGGGTCATTGATAGGGTGCCCAATGCCATTCTTAAATTGGCATGTAAAGGGTGAAGAATTGGCAGAATCAATAAACAGGGCATCGCCAAAGGTGTTGATATTACATGAGGAATTTGTAGATAATGTGACTTCGATTAGAGATAGGTTAAAGACAGTCGAACATTTCGTGGTGGTAGGAGAGCATGCCCCTGATGATATGATCCCATACGAGGATTTAATCTCTCAATCATCCGATCAGATGCCTGAGACAAATTTCATTCTTGCTCTAAATCCCTATACTGGTGGGACAACAGGAGTGCCAAAGAATGTAAACTACTTTGATGCGTTCGGTTATGCCTTCAGCAATATAGCTGAAGCCCCGAGGGTGCCATTTACAGATTATCTTAGGTTCTTCATAATGGAATTTAGCTTCCCATACTGGTTTGGAGGGGCCAAGATAAAAGACCCCATAACGCACAACATGAGGTGCTTGATCCCAGGTCCTCTATATCATGCCGGGGTGATTGTTGCATGGGCGCCTTTCTTACTTTTGGGCGGCACTGGAGTGCCCATGAAGGAGTTTGATCCTGAGGAATTCTTGAAGATTGTTGAGAAAGAAAGGATAAATTGGGTGTTTGTCGTACCCACGATGCTCGAAAGGATTCTGGATCTTCCGGACGAGGTAAAGTCGGGATACGATTTAAGTTCTATGAAATCCTTGATTTGTGCCGCTGCTCCAGCTTCGCCAGAGTTAAAACAAGCTACAAACAAGTTTTTCATTCAGCAAGGATGCAAAGGAAACGTCTTTAAGGAATATTATGGTTCTGCTGAGACTTCAATAGTAACCATACTTCTTCCGGAAGATTATGAGGAAAAACCAGAACGCTATGCAAGTGTAGGAAAGATCAGGTGTGGCGAGCTTAAGATTTATGACGGGGGGACGGGTCAGTGGTGTCTACCAGGAAAAGAGGGGAAGGTCTTGAGTAGAACCGTTACCACAGTCAGTCTCAAATATGCTGGCACACCGGAAAAGCTTGAAAGTGCATTCAACATAATAGATGGTGTAAGCTGGTTCGACGATGGCCTGCTCGGGTATCTGGATGAAGATGGATTCCTATACCTGACCGGCAGAGAAAAAGAGATGATAATAAGCGGCGGAGTAAATGTCTTTCCGAATGAGATTGAGGCGGTAATCACAAAAAATCCAAAGGTCTTTGATGTGGCCGTAATCAGGCATCCGGATGCTGATTTAGGGGAGGTGCCTGCTGCCATTATTCAACTTAGAAAAGGGGAGCAATCAAGCACAGATGAGATAATAGAACACTGTAAGAAGAATGGGCTTCGTGGGATAAAACTACCCAAGGTTGTTGAATTTATTAAGGAGTTACCAAGGCGTATGGATGGTAAGTTGCTCAAGAGAGAGTTAGAAGATAAATACTGGGAAGGCATAGAAAGAAGGGGGTAAGGGAAGGTGGGGGGACCCCTAGAAATAAAATCTGCCCTGCAGGTAAATGGTAACAGGGTAGGAACCGTACTCGGAACGAATATCGGGGAGCATGGGGGCAGTATATAAAATGCCGGGTTTGCGCCCTGCCGGGATGCCCATGCCGGCTATGAACTCCACCTCGTCTCCTGCGCTGTATACTATGGCAGGGCTCAGGTAGTACGATGGATCCTTCAGGTTGATAAGCGCGGTGCCCTGCAGTGTAATCAGCGCTGTGGCATCACCCTTGAGCGTTACACCCAGGTAGTATTTACCGAGAAACGGATCAGCCAGGTAGGTTTCCTGCATTATTTGCCCCGGATAGCACATTGGATCGGTCTTGCCGTTTCCATGATAGTAGTACTCTACCATGAGATGAAGAGAATTTTTCCAGCGGTGATCAATGCCCAATGAGAGCTGCAGATACCTGTCCTCACCCTGCTCGGTCGGGAAGGACATGTTCCCCTCCATACGCACGCCTTGCCCCATGGCCTCACCGCTAAAGGCCAGGCCTGTCAGATGCCGGCCATCGACCTTGCCTCCCAAAACGGACCAGTCAAAACCCTGCCAATTGATGCTTTCCCTGAAAATGCCTGCAGAGCGGTCCCAGGTGATACAGCCGTCTCTCTCGTAGCCGAGCACCCCGATTATGGTGATACGGGATAACATCCCGGTCATGATATCGAGTCGAAACGCATCCACCCCTGGCCTGAACTCACGGTCCACGGCAGTGGATGCAAAGGGATAGAACAAATCGTTGGGGGTAAAAATAAAGTTGTTGGCCAGGCTGATAGGTTGGCGGCCTATGGTAATATCAACAGGCTTAGAGTATATCTTCATGGAGATCTGGTCGAGAGACAGTGTAGATTTAACCTTATCGTCGTCTATCACCTTGCGCCTGAGTCTCTTTGTCCTGTAGGGCTCATAAGTGAAAGCTGAGCCGATGGTGTCGGCCAGAGAGTGTATCTCCTGGTAGGCATTCGCCTCAAACCTCATGTTTTCATTCACAAGGGCATCCATCAGCAATCTGGCGGTCATACTTTCAAAGCCCTCTGATGTAGACGGATGGAGGAGCCTTGGCCTGGGATAATCGTTAAAGCCGGTTGAAAAATCCACTGCCCCGCGTGCAGATAATGCGAATCTATCTCCCTCCATCTCATAGAATGCCCAAAGGTTTGCCACAGGCCATATGCACAGGATAATAAAGATTATCAGAGCACGATACTTCATAATATCCCTCTTATCGCCTGATGTCCTCCGTGATAGTGCCGTCAGTGAGCGTTACAACCCTGGCGGCGCGATCCATCACCCTGTGGTCGTGAGTGGAGAACAGAAAGGTCACGTCACGCTCCTTATTCAGCCGCTCCATCAGATCCAGAAGAGAGTCTGCGGTTTTCGAGTCCACGTTGGCCGTCGGCTCGTCTGCCAGCACCAGTGCCGGCTCGGCAACCACTGCGCGTGCAATGGCGACGCGCTGCTGCTGACCGCCGGAGAGCTGATCCGGGCGCCTGTCACCCATGTCTGCCATACCGACCTTTTCGAGCATGGCTCTCACCTTTTCTTTTCGTTCTTTAACGGGGATGCCTCTGAGCATGAGCACAAACTCGGCGTTTTCAAAGGCGCTCAAGACAGGGATAAGGTTGTAGGCCTGAAATATGAATCCGATGCGGTTAAGCCGCATCCGGGCCAGCTCGGTCTTGCTGAGGTCTGCAAGGTCTTTACCTTCCACTTCAATGATGCCCTTGGTCGGAGTGTCCAGGGCGCCTATTATATTGAGCGCTGTAGTCTTTCCGGATCCGGACGGCCCGCAGATTGCGGTGAATTCCCCTGCGCAGACTTCGAGGTTTAGACCCCTAAGCGCATGTTCGCTCACACTGTCTTGATGGTAGACCTTTTTCACATCCTGCATCTTTACTATTGTATTATTCACCTTTTAGCCTCCCTAAAGGATTTTTATCGTCTCTACCGGACGTGTTCTGGCGGCAAGAAATGCGGGGTACAGTCCAGCAGCTAATATCAGGATAAATACACCGCCGAATATCAGGATAGCGTGGTCGAGATAGAATTCGGCCTTCATCAGCGGATCAAACAGGACCCCTCCATAGACTTGATCATTGCCGAGCCATGCGCTGGTGTCGATACCGTATTTGTGGAGATACCAGTATACGGGCACAGACAGCACTGAGCTTACCAGCAGGCCCACAACAGCCAGCCAGAACGTCTCGGTCATAATCATCCGCCACAGTTTGCCAGGGCTCATCCCCACGGCAAGCATAATCCCGAATTCTCTTAAGCGCTCCATGACACCCATCAAAACAGTGTTCAGGATGCCGGCGCCCACCAGCAGGAATATGAACACCTGAAAGAAGTAATTGCCGATCGAATCCATCAGGATTAAGCCTGCTACATCAGGCATCATCACAGACCACGGTAGAGCCGTGCCGTCGTAAGCAGCCGCAAGCGGGGCCAGGGTATGGCTCTTTTCTTCTGCATCGCGGCGGTCATTCAGGTAGACTGCGACCTGGGTCGCCTCATTTTTGCTGTAGCCCAGCAGCTTGCGCATATAGTCTATAGGCACGATTATTATATATTTGTCAGCTTCATCCACGCCCGTAGAAAATATACCCGCGACTCGAACCAGGCCGGAGACAATCTCTCCTGTTTTGTCGGTGGTGGTGAGCACTAATTTCTTGCCCAAATTGAGGTCGAGACACCTGGCCATACCACTTCCTATAATGACCTTTTTTTCTTCTCTAGAGGCAAGTTGCTGGCCTTCAACGACATGGTTCAGTAAAAAAAAGACGCCCTGCTCAGACTCGGGATCCAGGGCTATAATGCCTGCGCCTGTCGAATCAGCAGACGTGGCTGCCATGGCCTGGCCAACGATGCGGATTGTAGCATTTTCAATGCCCGGCATGGCTCTCACCTTGTCGGCGAGCTGCCCGGTATCTCTTACAACAAGGTCAGGGCCGGGTTTATCGCGGTAGCCTTGAGGCTCTATCGTAACATGGCCTGTCCCCATCCTGGCGGCCGTATCGATCATCTGGCCGTAAGAGCCGTCGCTAAGCGAGGTGAAGGTTATTGCCAGCAGAAACCCGAACGCAATGGAAACCAGGGTGATAATGGTACGCCGGCGGTTGCGCCAGAGATTTCGCCAGGCCATGCGTGCAATCATGATTTTTCCCTCTTATAATTATTGTTATGATGTGATGTTATCTTCAATATCAACCCCTTTAGTGATGGTGTATGGCATCAACCGGATTCAGATATGCGGCCTTGGCAGCGGGATATATGGTTGCGATGACAGTAAGGACATACAAGGTGACCAGTGGTATCAGGATGGTCCTTGCTGAAACCATTGAGTGCCATATCAGGTCTAAAGCCACGCCGGAAATAGTAGTACCTTCGGTAAAAGGGGCCAGATTAATGCCATGGGTTTCAAGATAAAAGGCCAGCGGAACGCCAAACCCCAGTCCCAGGACAGCAGCGGCGGTAGTCATGATAATCGTTTCAGTCAGCACCAGGAAAAAGACCTCGTAAGGGTTGACGCCCAGGGCCTTCATAACCCCGTATTCGCGGATCCTCTCGAATACCGCCATGAGCATGGCATTGAGGATCACGATGGCAACCGCAATGTAGGTGATAATGACAAGGGGTAGCAGGAAGGCATCAGCGGCATCTATCATTTGAGCCAGCGCAGGGTTCAGCTGCCTCCAGGTACTGACTTCAAGCCCCTGTGCCATATTTGTGATCGTGCTTGCAGCTGCGTTTAGGTCTGCGTCTTCAGGCAGGGTGATCACTATCTCATGAGCGCCTTGGGTCACCACCATAAGATCACGAAAAGCGTCAATTGTCATAAAAAGCCCTGCGCGGTCCACTTCTTCGCTGATTGACTTTAAGATCCCGTCAACCCTGTACAGGTCGTTTGCTATGGAGCCGTCAGATGCCTGGGAAACGATCACGATCTCGTCGCCAAGAGAGGCCGACAGGGTCTTGGCCAGACGCTTGCCAAGCACTATGTCCTTGGGATCGTTTTTATTCAGCCATTTTCCTGCGAGAAGATGATGGGGCAACCGCATGGTTTCAGCCTCCATGTCCGGGGCCACACCCCGAAGAAAAACCCCGGCCGATGAATTGCCGCGAGCTGCCAGGCCGCTTGCAAAAAGTCTGTAGGAGGCTGTGTAGCCTGCCTTGGCGAGTCTTTCTACAAGCTCATCAGGGGCCTGAATGCGTTTGTAGATCGAAGGTGATTCTCTATAACCCTCGGCATGGATCTGGACATGTCCCATCTCAAGCATGACGGCATTTTTCTTCATATCACCAATCATCCCGTCCATCAGACCGGTGTAGACCACCATAATGCCAAGGGCAACGGCCATGGCAAGGATAGTGATCATGCTCCTGCGTTTGGCACGCAGGATATTCCGAAAGGCCATACTCCAGGTCTTCATAGCTTAAGCCTCCTAGCGTCCCAATTGTGTGAGAGAGAAAAAGCCTTTTGGAATGGACACATCAAATATGAGCTCCTTGTATGCGATTTCTGTGAATTCATCAGGCTTGTCTGTTGGGATCATGGCCATGTACAGGGGCAGCAGCCTTCCCGAAACCACTTGGTAATCCGAGAATGTCATATGGCGCTCCGGATTAGAGTCTTCGTCATAATAGGTGATTTCGACTGGCTGGAGGTCTGAAGCACGCACAACCACTACCAATTTACCCCAGACTACCACGGCCTCGGGTTTAGGGATAAGAGTGAGCTCGATTACCTCTTTCCCTCCCCTCGCACCGGCAAATGTGATCCTGGGGACATAGTCCTCTGATATGCGGCTTTCCTTGACCAGATCGTCATTTGTAAAGTGAGAACCCATCCACGATCCCATCATCATAGCGGCAGTTAGTTTTATGGTGCGGTTGGTCTTTGGAAGATAGTTGTAGATTTCATTCCCCACCTTCAGCGTTGCAGTCCCGCGCTCCTTGAGCGGCTTTAGGATCTTGACATAAGTCTTCTCAGTCCCCTCTGAGAATATCTCCATGGTAAGCGTTCGCTCCCAGTGGGTTGTCTTCACCCTCATGGTGACGATAGATCTGGAGGATTCGCCGCGCCACAGGTCATCAATCTTTTTCAGAATTTTATCAGCGTCCGGCAGGGTTGCAGCCAGTTGTTCGGCAAATATGATAAACGGGAACAATAGAATACATAGCAGCAAAGTGTATGCTTTCAAATAAAATCGGTGGTTTTGCACAAACTTCACGTGATCCCTCCTTTCAGCCCACCAAAGATCAGGCTTACCATGTCGCTGGTGATACCTTTTAGGGTCTCGAGGCCCTGGTAGATGTCTATTAGATAGCACATTAGACTGAACATAAAAACGCTGTAGATCGTCATTGAAGCCAGATTAACATCGAAGTCCGCCTTTAGCTGGCTACATTCCTTGGCTTTTCTCAGGATCGAGCCAATGATGCCGATCACCTGCAAATCCAGGGCTTCAAGCTGTGTCGCTGCGCTGCGGTTGAGTCTAGCGTTGGATTCATTGCGTGGCAGTAGAAACACCGACCACACCTCGCGCAGGAGAGCCTTGTCGGCCGTGATGGTCGGCAAGAGTGTATCGAACAAAAGGCCGATCGCTTCACTTGCCTCTGGTGGCCAGTCGAGTTTCGAGAATTTTTTGATCGCTTGTCCCACGATCTCTGTAAATCGGGCAGCCAGCACATGTTCTTTGGATGGGAAGTAGTTATAAACGGTTCCGGTTCCCACCTCGGCATGTTCGGCAATCTGGCCCACCGTGGTCTTTGTAAACCCCTGCTCGTTAAACAGTTTCCAGGCGGTTTTCAGGATTCGTTGCCTGGTATGCTCTTTTTTCTTCTCCCTCACTCGCGCCATCATCTACCCCTAAATTAAGAATCTATTCATAAATGAATCTATTCAAACATGAACGCATTCATTTTCTAACGCTCCCTTGTTTCCTTGTCAACCCCTTTTCTTGATTTTGTGTTAGCAAAGCTAATATGTCCCCTTCAACTGCCGTGCTAAAATGTCCCCATGATGAAGGGGGAGATATTAGTAATGAGCGAGGAGGAGAGAATATTAATGAGTCAGAAGGGGTTATTCGCCTTTTGGCTTGGCATAGGGTATAATGTGTTTGGATCTCCCACAATTGACGGTTTCGCAAAAAGTCCATCATACCCCTTACCCATCATTCCGTCCCGGGGTGGAGTCCGGGATGACGGCCAAGCCGGAATCCAGTCTTCTCAAGTAGTTACAAATCATCTGGACTCCTCCCGGACTCGATCCCGGGATCTACCGGAGTGACGACTTTTTACGAAAGCATCACAATTAGGCTAAAAAATAAATTCCCCTTGGATTATTCTGGCAAAAATTCAGAGAGGTTTATCATTCCAGCACTTCGATAATGGGGGGCACTGTATATGGACAGCCTTCCTGTCTGGTCTATATAGACACCTGCAGCCGCGACAAAGTCGCAATGAGAAGGTATGCGCCACGAGGGCACGAATGGATTATCATCACAGTACATCTGCCTGGATGCCACCTTGGTGATTGTCGGCACCTTGCTGTAATCTCCGCCGGGAAATTCCACATGAAATAGTTCTGCCCAGTTTTCAATCTCAAGATAGGGAAGGAAGGGTCCCAGGTCACCGTTATTACCATCAAGTGCTACTAAATAGAGATCTCCATCACACTGAGAGATAAAATTTATGGTTTGAGCAGCAAAGGATGCCTCCAGATCTCCAATGACTTGAACATCATTTTTGTCCCAGGTAACCACGTTTTCACAATCAAAGCCATCTGCGATGTCAGTAGTATTAGAGAGATAAAAATGGAGCAGTCGTGTGTCCCATGTGGCTAAAATGAATCTCTCATCAGGGAGCTTTGTTATGGCAACAGCACCGGCCTTATCCTTTATAGGATCTATAGTGCGGTCAATATAGTAGTCATACATAACCGGGTCCTCAGGGTCTGAGACATCAAAGAAGTAGACCTTGGAAACAATCGCCTCCTTGTATTCTTCTACAGGAACAACCAGGATATCACCCACTACACTCATACCGCCTGCATGCCACAGCAGGCCTGAGTCCACATCGATTGCCTCTACCAACTTGTCCTCTATTGGAGGAAGATATGAATCATCGAGATTTGAACCGAATGGGCATATAGAGGGTCTTGACCCCAGCCTTGCAATAAAGATAGCACCTATCCGATCAATGATATTGCTACCTGATATCACAATGTACGGGCCTTTGCGCAGTCTTTGTATGCCCTGGAAGTGATTGTCAATCCCGATCCCATTAAGTATGGCTTGGGTATATCTGGGCCAGGGGATCAGCCCATTATCCCAGACGGCCAGTTTTTCTCCTTGTGTACTAATGCCGGCAAATTCATACTCAACATCTTCTACACATGTGTCATAGTCAACAAAGCTGTCGTCAATGACATGTATAAACCACGAGAGCGTATCTTCACCACCTTTAACCACAAGTGTGTGATCCCCCAAATCATCCATTGTAGGCGAATACTCGTAAGTCGCACCCATAACCCCTGGGATAGAATCCATATACCATACAAATTCATCTGGGATAGGGAACGCCTCCACTTTAAAAGTTATTGTCTCCCCGACCTTCATGACTACCGCAGTCTCATCTGGCGTAGACGAGATAATGCAGGCAGACAGCATCCCCGCAAGGATTATCCAGCATGCAAACAAAAAGTTTTTTCTCATGAGAAAATTCCTCCTCATAGTTTTGTTTAAGGAAACTCTTTTATGCCTTTGTTAATGATAAAGATTTTGCCTCATTGTGGTCCCTCACTATTGTGTTTAAGGAGTCAACCCACCGCTATTGTAGACGAATTCCAACATACCCTCGAAGACCAGATTTGGCCTGGCAGGCCGGTCCACTGCCGCGAAGATTACATCCTGGTGATTGTATCCCTCATGATCGGAGGCATTAAAATTAATCATGGGGACATCTTCTATCCTGTCATTATGGAGAAAGTAGAGCCCATAGTCAGAATTGTACGGGGCTGATGCGGCCTGCGTATCCAGGCTGATCCGGGACGTAAAATACCACTCCGGAAAATTAGTGGGCCCCTGGTATAAACTGCGGGCAACGTCCTGGATATCCGTAACCTCCTCTGTCCACGTCGTATAGGTAAGCGTACCTGTAGTATCCTTGTAGTCCGGATCTGAGGCGTCTCCGACCTCGTCAAAGTTCACCCAGGAGTATAATGCCCCACTGCCCAGGTCAAGTGGAGGGCCTGCATCCCAGGGAATGAAAACCCCATCTTTCTTGATTCCCCATATCCCCAGCAGGTCTGCCAGATCACCTGGAAAATGCTTTTGCACAATTGGTCCACCGTGAAGAAATCCCATACTTGCCTGGAGAATAGACGCAGGGTTGAGATTGTCATCAAAGAACACACCCAGCAGGGCCTCATTTGTGTATCTAAAGTCTTTTATTGAGGGTATGCCAGTAAGAAAGTGGCCCAGATTCCTGGAGTGGAGCAGGCGTATCAGATTTGCAACATCCTTTGAATAAGGAATTTCTTGGAATATAGTTGCCTCATCATTCGGGAACATGTGAGCACCCATGCCAAGGATCTCAAAAAGGGACAATGCCTCCGGGGTTACACCCATGTAGAGATTAAGGCGCGTGGCTGCCCCGCTTCGAATATCTGCCAGGCGCTGAGAGTAGGTTTCCTCCTCGATGTAAGAACCGGATCGAATCCCGACCCTCCCATCCATGCCGATGAGGCCTGCGCAGTTATTAAAGCCGGCATCATCTTTGGTAGCAGCGTTTCCATCAAAGTCCCAGCCGGCAAAGTAAGAGGTAAGGCTCCCACCCATTGAGTGGCCTCCTATGAAGACCTTGTTCTTTCGATCATTTTGATTAGGGATCTTTGTCGTGATGATGGTATAGAGATCCTCCATGAGGAGCTGCAAGCCAAACTCGGAGAGGAAAGGCACGTCCTCATCACTGAGGAATCCCTGGAAGGTATGACCGCTCAATTCAGCGCCATTGTAATAATAATCCACTGCATCTTGAAGATCTCCTGATGCCTCGGCGGCATTCATGCCGGTCAGATCCTCCAGGCAGTTTCCCCTGCGGTCTATGGCCCATACCTCAATGCTGCCTCTGCCTCCTGCCTCGGCCATGGATACAAGCTGTCGGCCAAGGTGGTCGAAGCTGTTTGCTCCGCCCATATATCCGGGTATGAGAACAAGGACAGCAACCACATCATCAAATGGAATTAGCACCCCCTCAGACGTTGTTGGTCGATAACGTATAAACCGGATATAGTCACAATCCCAGTCGCATATATAACTCCCCGGTATTTCACCATTATCCCTTGGATAAGGTGAGTAGATTAGATCCTCCTCCACGGTTACCCTTTGATCAATGGGGGCTCGGGGTTCCGGGGAAACAGGCTCCTCCGGAACCGGCCCTCCGGGCAGGTAACAGCCGGGAATCAAAAGAATCATAAAAAGAAGACACAGGCTAGTCCGGGATTTTTTCATTTTATACCTCCTCTAAAGAAGTGGTTATCAGAATATCAATGATATGACATTTCATGTACTTTAGTAGTTAGAGCAAAATGCATGCCTGGATCTGCTCGAGACCAACTTTAAATAACATATTAATTTTATACATTAAAATTTCACAGCAGGAATTCTTCTCAAGGATCTTTGCCTTATTTGTGAAAATCTTTGCTTTATTTGTGAAATAGTTTTCATCCGTGCTGAAATTGATTTAGAGGATCAGGAGGCCTTCTTTTTTGCCATAAGGTAACCAAAGCCCATACCAATGGCAAAGGTGAGGGTTAATATGATCCATTTAGGGCCAGAAAAGATAGTCCAGATAAGAAATTGGAAGGATGTCTGCTCAAAGTTCTGTAATATAAATATGACACTTGCCGCTATGATTATGGCTATAATAGTAAATCTTGAGTTATTCTTAACATTCTTTATATCATCTAAATTCATCTCTAAGACCCCGAGGCGGATTTTGTTAATAGATATTGCACGCAGATACAGGGTATGTCAACCATGATTAATGTCAATATGCGAAGTCGGCGGAAGGAAAGGAATTGTTCCACCAAAAAATGGTGGGCAGGTCCTCCAGAAAGATAGCGGACAAGCAAGAAATATTTCTCGAGCGTCTCTTTATATTGAGGCCTTAGCAGCTTTCTCGTTTTCCTTAATTTCATTCACCAATCTCTTGGCATCTTCAGGACTATTTATGGCTTTGATAGGGATCCCTTTAAACCGTGAGAGATCAGTGCAGGCGACCTCACACCCATAAACTGCAAGTATGAAGTCCACCTTCTTATCTTTGGGGTCGGCAAATTCAATTAGATCACCCAGTGCCCTTTCAATATATTTCACCGCGGCAACCCTATCATATAAGGGATTGCACCCCCCACAGTACTTCAATCCGACTTTGAGTTTGATTAAGCCTTCTCCTTAATACCACAGACTTTTTTAGCAAGTCTTTGCTTTTCCTTTAAATTGACCTGCCTGGAAATCATGATCCTCTGCGCCTGAGGGGAGCCTGCTCCGTGCATTGATTCGGTGAGATAGCCTACTGCCGCAGTTCCCAGAGTGATATTTTCAATCAGTCTTAGGATGCGCATCCGGTTTTCCGTGGGCACATCAGCTTTCCCCTTGTAATATTTTTCCATCCACTTGCCAACATCAGGGGATCTGAAATCCGCCTCTGAAGGCAATGTCACCATTAATCCACCTGCAATGTCCTGGGCAAGACGGGAAATCTCGTAGGGGAAGCGTGTTACATTCTGCTTATGCACATTTGCCAGTAAGGTATTAACAAAATATGTCCCGCTGGCTTCCTTATGCCCCTGTGATGCACATGCGATAGATCCGCAGTAGAGGGTCTCGTTGAGCTGGTTCATCTCGATGATCTTATTTTTAATATGCGATGCCTTGTGCACACCGTTATATTCTGCAATCGTCTGCGCAGCCCCGATCAAGACATCACCCACGCCAACCTTGCAGGCATAACTCTGGCGATGATAAGCAGCAAACTGTTCTACCAACTGTCCGGCGAACTCATATTCCTTGTACATGAATATCCTCTCCCATGGCACAAACACATCCTCAAAGACCACCAGCGCCTCATGTCCGCCATAAAACTGATTTCCACGGTCAACAGTTCCATCTTCTAATTTTCTTGTATCACATGACTGGCGGCCCATAATGTAGGTAATCCCTTCCGTATCACTGGGCAGGGCAAAGGAGATGGCATAATCCTTGTCCTCTTCGCGCATGGAGATGGTGGGCATGATGATTATTTCATGAGAGTTTACAGCACCTGTCTGATGTGCCTTTGCCCCTCTTACCACTATACCATCGGCCCTTTCCTCCACTACATGCATGAACATATCAGGGTCTGCCTGCTGATGCGGTGCCAGGCCTCTATCCCCTTTAGGGTCGGTCATGGCGCCATCACATGTCAAATCATTTTTTTGAACGTATTCAAGATATTTCAAAAACCGCTTGTTATATTCTGTGCCATATTTTGCATCGATATCGAAGGTTACCATGGACAGGGCATTGAGCGAATCCATACCCACGCAGCGCTGGAAACAACATGCAGTATGAGCCCCTAAGAGCCTACCCATCTTGCTCTTCTTTACCAGATCATCGATGCCCTGATGAATATGACAAAAACGGTTGACCTTCTTGCCCGTAATATGTGACGTGGCCGTCATGATGTCTTCATGCTCCGGCTTATGCGCCAGCTCATAGGTGGCAGCCACGGCATTCATAGATGGCCGGATAATGGGATTATCCACCACATTTTTCACCCTCTTGCCAAACATATAGACAACAAGATTCAGCTTTCTCAGACTCTCTTCATATTGGCTCGCATTCATCATTGCCATTGCTGTTCTCCTTTCAGTAATCTTTTAAAGACCTCATGAGGTGATCTTACCACATTTGTGTATAAGAAAATAGATTCTGCAACTTACTGATTCTCAGAAATTCGCTCTGTTGTGTCTGTCGGAAGATTGGCTATATTCGTTATCTATGGCTTTTTCTTTAGCTCTGAAATATTCCCGTTCCAGCAACCTTGCCCTTTCTCATCAGCCTTCTCACCTTATTTAACATTGCTTAGGGTCTAACAGTAACGACCGGGCACGGAGCATGCAGTACTATATGTTGAGCGTTTGATCCTAGCAAGAACTTTCCGACTGGTGTCCTGTTTCTTACTCCCATAACGATTTCATCAGCATTGTTTTCCTGTGCATATTGAACAATATCCTCTCCGGGGGTTTGCCCTTGAACCAACAGGTGAGTCTCACATGCGATTCCATCCTTTTCTACATTGTTTTTTGCATATTCCAGATTTTTTCTGGCCTCTTGGGTCTCTTCCAGTTTCTGTCCGGATCCCCCTTCCAGAGAATTCAAAACATGGATTTTGGCGCCGAATACCTTAGCGTGCACTTTGGCCAGATCTAATGCCTTCTTGCAAACCTTTGAACCTTCATATCCGACAACGATCTTCATGTTCACCTCCCATCTTAAAAATATTTTTGCTCATTTTATAGAGCGCATCTTTCCAAACATTCCTCTGTTATTTTTTCTACTTGCCGGATCAACACCGCTGATGTGGATAGTCTATAATCGTCTATTCTCCCTATCTTTCTTTCAAACTCATCTGGTTTTCTTTAATGTTTTACCCCACACTTCAAATTCCTCACGACCCCCTTATCTGGTCAGTCTTTTATTTCTACACCTGCCGATATCAGGGCCATATCACGGTATTGTTTGAGGGGCGCCTCAGCAAGTATCATCATCTTCTGGGTCGCCATTGAGCCTTCGGCATGTACTGTGATGATTTCATGATGGGCGCTCTCTGCTGAGGCAACCAGCCTGTGGGCAGCATGGACCATCTTCAGTCTCTCTTCTGTTGTGTATTTGGGATTTCCTCCGAGGTAATATTCGATATAATCATGAGTGTCCGGATTTTGCCAGTCACTGTAAGTAGGCATGGTGCTTATAATCCCTCCGCATATGTCCTGTATCATTTCAAGAAACTCGTGATAATGGGATGCAAAATGCAATTTGGCCATATTAGTAATCAGGGGATTAGGAACAGCAATATCACCATACATGACCGGCTGTCCGATGGCTGCCTTGGCCAGGGCCTTCAGGGTCTCCACATAGGCGGCGATTTTGACGAACTTGTCCTGTACATGCTCCTTTTTCTCGATGCCGTTCATCTCAGCCATGGCAACAGCAAAACCGGCCATAACCTCTACAATGGGGATCTTATAGCTCACAGCAGTAAACCTGTGAAAGGTTGCAAAGGTATATGCAAGGAGTATGGCAAAAGGCCATTCACCACACATGAACACCCTTTCCCATGGCACGAACACATTATCAAAGACAATCATCGCCTCACACAAATCCCTTACAGGGAATGGTCGAGGAAATTCATGGCGGGAGAGTTCGCCCCGGGAAGGCCTGCAGATAAAAGAAATGCCCTTTGCATTGGATGGTGTGGCAAAGCACACCGCATAGTCGCCTTCATCCTTTTTCATGTTTCGAGTAGGCACTACGATAATATCATTGCAGCATGGTGCTGCTGTAATATGCATCTTGCAGCCTTTGACCACAATACCATCCTTATTTTTATCCACAACCCTGAGGTAATAATCAGGATGGACCTGCCCTGAAGGAGATTTGCTTCTGTCGCCTTTCACATCTGTTACTGCACCGGATAGCGTCAAGTCATTTTTTCTGAGATATTCCAGATAATTTTTGGCCCGTTGCAGATAGGCTGGATCTTTCAGTTGTTGAGCCACCACCATTGCCGCATTGATACAATCTGTCCCGATATCCTTACCAAAAGGCAGGCCACCGGTAAGGTGAATCGACTTTATGATCATCTGCATGCGGTTTTCTAAGTCCTTGGTGTCCTTAGGGGTAAGGAAATAACGGCTCATCAGTTCCCCGGTCTTTGGGTGTTTGACTACATATAAATCCCTTACATCTTTATCTTCCATCTCGCTTATGGCAAAGTCCTGGGCTACAGTCTCTGAGGTGACCTTTAAGATCGGGTGGGTGGTAACATCCTCCACCTTTTCCCCGTAGATATATACCCTCCTGCCATCCCTAAGGCTTTCCAGAAATTCTTCCTTTGTACGTAATCCCATAAGATTCCCCCTTAAAATAAAATTTTTAAATCTTTATCTCTTTCTTGTTCTTGACGGTTTCGCAAAAAGTCCATTATACCCCTTAACCGTCATTCCGGCGAAAGCCGGAATCCAGTCTTTCCAAGTAGTTACAGATCATCCGGACTCCTCCCGGACTCGATCCGGGATCTACCGGAGTGACGACTTTTTGCGAAACCGTCTTTCTTATTTCTTTCCAGTCTTAATGCTTCAGGGATACCCGATTCGCAAGGCACCCCTGTGGAGCAAAGGCCGCATCCGTAAATGAAGATATGATAGTGCCTGTTGCAATATATGAGGGATCTTGCCACCCTCTTCGAGCATTTTTCCTTATCATGCCCCTCTTTGGGGATGGCGTCTACCGGGCATCTTTTTGCGCACTTTAAGCAGTCGAAACCTTGATAGTGAAGGCAATAGGCATGAATATCACTTGGCCTTTCTCTGTTTGGCTGGAGCTTGAGGTTTACCACGAAGCTCCCACAGCGATGGGCAGCCCCCTTTTCAGTAATCAGGAAATCGTGCATCCCAAAGGTTCCAAGCCCTGCCGCATAGGCAATGTGACGGTGCGACCACGGAGAAGCCCACCCGACATGAGGATATCTCTTTTTATTGAACATCGGTGTCACATCCGGGGATATGGCCAAGATGCCTTTGCTCATTAATGAGGCCACGATCTCTCTTGCAAATGTCTGGCTGAATATCTCACCCAAGAGCCTGGTCTGGGCCCACCTCTCTGAAGTCCAGTCGGTTTCTTTGGCATTTTCATCCTTTGTCTTTTTTGTCATTGGCATAACAAAGGACACTACGCTCAAATCTTCAGCCTTAGGGGGGACGGTCCCGTTATTTTCTGCCTGCCACCCAATAATCTCCTCTGGCGTAAAGTGATGAGGGCCTATGATCCTCTTATATTCTTTAAAGATCGGATCATCTCCCCTTACAAAACCCACAAGTGGCTCATCGAATATCCTTTCTCCATCCAGGGGGCCTTCCATGCTGTTTGCAGGATGATTGGCGAGCTTTTCCTTGATAGTATCTGTAAACCACTGTTCATTGAATATCGGGTCATCGTCTTTGGGTGAGTGATCTTTATTTAATCTTGGCTGCCTTGGGAATCCCCATCCGCGCATCTCGCCGATGGCGTTTTTTATCCCCCGAATGTCTGTAATAAAAGAGCATTTTCTATATCCGGTCTTCTTTGACATATCCCTCCCTGGAAACAGGAATTTTAAAATTACAGAAACCAAGTATAAATTAAAACGCTAAGAGAGGTCAAGATAAAGTGCCTCGCGGACAGTTTATATGAAAAAGTGAATAGTGAACAGTGAATAGTGAATAGTAAATAGTAAAAAAGGTTTTGGGTGTTGGGTTTTGAGTGTTGGGTGATTAAGAATAGTCGAGGGCTGTGAGGAGTGAGTCGAAAAGATAAAAAATAGTTTTATGAAAAATGTAGGGGCCTTTTGCCCTCATCGGCCCGCTTAAGGGAACTATGCCCTACTTTGTGATACGTTCTTTTTCATGCCTCGTTGTGTCCGCAAAGGACATGCGGGTTTATATGGCATAGGAGCTGTCCCTTTTCATCAGTTATATTCCTTGACGGTCTATAGCATAGAATATATAAGGCATGCCCATGCCAGTAGAAGAGATAAAGATTGGTGATAAAGAGATTATATTAATAGGTACGGCACATGTCTCAAGGCAAAGCACAGAGGAGGTAAGGCAGGCCATACCCGCATATAAGCCCGATGTGGTAGCAGTTGAGCTTTGTCAGGCCAGATTCGCTGTCCTGAAGAATCCGGGCCTATGGAAAGATACTGATATTATTAAGGTCATTAAAGAAAAAAAGGCCACCTTACTCTTTGCAAACCTGGTTATGGCTTCGTTCCAAAAACGTATAGGGGACAAGGTTGGCATCAAGCCGGGAGAGGAGATCAAGGTTGCTATAGCCACAGCAGAGTCAGCAAATATACCTGTTGCCCTGATAGACCGCAATATTCGTACTACCCTCCAGCGTCTATGGTATAAGCTTTCATTAAAGGGCCGGTTTATGCTGATAGGCTCGTCCATAAGCTCCATATTTATTAAAGACATTGACGAGGATGAAATCGAGAGACTTAAAGAAAAGGATGTACTTACTGCGGCCGTGGATGAGATTGGCATGAAAATCCCTGCAGTCAAAGAGGTTCTCTTAGATGAGAGGGATATGTATATGGCAAGAAAGATCATTGATCTACAGTATAAAAGGATACTTGCCGTAGTAGGGGCAGGCCATATGAAGGGGCTTATTGAGAAGCTGAGAGATCCCGCAGGTGATATATCCAGCCTGGAATATGTCCCTCCAAAAAAAAGGGGTATATGGAAGTGGATCATCCCTATGGCAATTTTTTTCCTTGTCTTCCTTGGATTTTTTCATGGGGGAAGCTCTCAGGGATATGAAATGATAAAATGGTGGCTTTTAAGTAATGCCGTTTTTGCTGCTATAGGTGCATGCATTGCCCTTGCTCACCCCATTACTATACTTGTGGCAGCCCTTGCATCCCCTATTACATCTTTAAACCCAACACTAGCGGCAGGCTGGTTTGCCGGGTTGAGTGAGGCATACCTGAAAAGGCCGAAGGTCTCTGATTTTGAGTCGTTATCTGAAGATATATCCAGTATAAAAGGCTTCTGGAGAAATTCTATCACCAGGATACTTATGATCGTAATCTTTGCCAACATAGGTAGTATGGTGGGCGCATTGGTGGCCATGCCGATCCTTACAAGGATTATGCTTGGAGGCTAAAGATTGATGGCTTCGCAGAAAGTCACTGAATATGTCATTGCGAGGAGGCCGTAGGCAGACGTGGCAATGACATTGGTTGCAGGCTTTTTTGAGATTGCTTCGCTACGCTCGCAATGACAATATGGGTGTTATGCAAAGGCCGATGAGGGCAAAAGGCCCCTACATCTTTCATAAAACTATTTTTTATCTTTTCGACTCACGACTCACAGCCCTCGACTATTCTTAATCACCCAACACTCAAAACCCAACACCCAAAACCTTTTTTACTATTCACTATTTAATATTCCCTGGTTTCCTATAAAGACTTCGGAATCTAGGCCCATTTTCGTCCCATTCCATCCATGCCCTGTTATCGATGAAGGAGGGTAGTACTATTAATCTATCTGTCATGATCCCTCTGTGCAGATGAGCGCATACAACCTTATCTACACCACGCCTTAGGGCAATATCCCCTGGTATGTCGGAAGATGGTGTCCTTATTGCAGCAGAAGAGTTCACCATGAACGTGGCACACATTTGCTTTATAGCGGCAGGTAAGAGTTTATCAAGCAGCCTCAATACAGGCCACCCAAACCTGTGAAGCAACTTAAAGCCTATGTCTCCTGTAGTGAGGGTATGTCCGTGCGCAATAAGCACTTCTTTGCCATATATATTAAATATAATCTCCTCTTTTGTTATTATATCTATGTTTTTATGCGTATAATCCCTCATGAGAAAATCCCGGTTGCCAGGCAGGATATGAATATCAGAATGGCTGAGGGCTTTAATTACTTTGTCTACGTGTTCCTCAATACCTGTATACCAGTATTCAAACAAATCCCCTAAGATATAAATCTTGGTTGCATACGGGCTCACGTAATCCAGCCAGGATATAAAATTTTCCTTGTCAGCTTCTACATGTGGCCTTATATGGAGATCAGCTATAAAGATATACATAAAGTTTACAAAAACAGAATTGGCTTGATATATCAAGTTATTCTTCTTATATAACGATACCTATGTTTGAAATGGATAATAAGGGCTGCAAGAGGGAAAAGATCGGACGGTATTATACTATCGTATTATTTCTGGCATTGTGCGTTGTATGTATGCCTTTGTTTATGTGTCGTGAGACCTCGGATGATGCCCCCCCCATTCATGTCCCGGAGGGCAAATCACAAAGTTATTCTATAGAATCTACTACTGTGACCAAGGAGCCAGTAAAGAGGACGTTTACCATAGATAAAGGAGATTCAATATATGGCATTTTAGCAGAAAACGGGATACCTGAAGAGGATATATATGAGATAATAAAGGCTACGAAAGGTGTATTTGATATTTCCAGGATACTGCCTGGCCATGAAATCGACCTTATATTTGCGCCGGAAGATAGTCGGCTTATTTCATTAAAATACGAGATATCAGAGTTCTCCGGACTGATAGTTACAATCATGGAAGATGGGATTGATGTCAAACAAGAAGATGTCGATATGATATTACCGTCAACCTATTCCGGGACACTAAGAAAGGTGGATGTTATTGTAAAAAAGGGTGATAGCATATATGATATTCTGCATACCTTAAATATATCTCCCTACCAGATTGATATTATATCCAGGTGTGCAAAGAAGACCTTCAATCTATCGGGCATAAAGCCGGACCATGCATTAAATATCTGGATTACAGATACGCCGCCGACAAGGGTAGGGATGCTCGTTTATCAAATAGACGACCTCACAACACTGGTAATTGTTCCTGAAGACGGGAAATTTAAGGCAGAAAAACATACCATTGCCATGGACGTAAAGTATGAGAGGGCTCAAGGCAAGATAGAAAGTAGTCTATATGAGTCTGGTATACAAGCAGGTCTGGCCCCTGAGGTTGTGATGGAACTGACAGACATCTTTGCATGGGATATAAACTTTTTCACTGACATCAGGTCTGGAGATGAGTATACAGTCCTATATGAAAAGTATTATATAGAAGACAAATTTAAAGGTTATGGAAGAGTCATTGCTGCCAGATTTATAAATCAGGGAAGTCAGCGCATAGCCATCTACTATAATAATGGCAGCGGAATAAAGGGATATTACAACAAGGATGGCAGTCCCATAAGGAAGCTGTTTTTAAAGGCCCCTTTGAATTACAGGCGTATATCCTCCGGATTTTCATATCATAGGATGCATCCTGTATACCATGTGGCAAGGCCTCATCTTGGTGTGGATTATGCTGCACCAACAGGCACCCCTGTTGTTGCCTTGGGTGACGGGAAGGTCATATATAAAGGCTGGTGTAACGGATTTGGCAATCAAATCAGGATTAAACACCGAGGGAGATACTATACATATTATGGTCACTTCTCGAGGTTTGCAAGGGGTATGCATGTGGGGAAGCATGTGTCACAAGGCCAGGTTATAGGTTATGTTGGGGCAACCGGCGTGGCTACAGGCCCGCACCTGGATTTCAGGGTAAGACACAAAAATGGATTCGTAAATCCATTGAGATTAAAACCGGTCACAGGTCCTGCTCTCACGGGGGAGGCCCGGGCTGAGTTTAGGAGTATTTCAAGTAAGAGACTTGCTATGCTGGATGATTATCGCTTTACTATTGGGATGAATGTGAGTAATTAGGGCATAACGCTTAAAAATAAGGAGGTATGGTATGGGGGGATATGCGGTTATTACTATAGTAATTATAGCGCTGCTGTTTTTGTTTTCTGCCATCAAGGTGATGAATGAATATGAAAGGGCAGTGGTGTTCAGACTGGGGCGTGTACTTAGTACACCAAAGGGTCCAGGGCTTATTATCATTATTCCTATAATCGATAGATTTGTAAGGATAAGCCTTAGGATCATAGTTCAGGATGTCCCACCTCAGGATGTAATTACCAAGGACAATGTTACAGTAAAGGTAAATGCTGTTGTATATTTCAGGGTGATAGAGCCGCTTAAGTCAGTAATAGAGGTAGAGAATTATCTTTACGCTACAAATCAGCTTAGTCAAACCACGCTTCGTTCTGTGTGTGGCCAGGCAGAGTTGGATGAGCTTTTGTCCAAGAGGGAAGAGATCAGCACCAAAATCCAGGAAATTTTGGACAGGCAGACGGATCCCTGGGGCATAAAGGTCTCTGCTGTAGAGCTAAAGCACATTGACCTGCCTGAGGAGATGCAGAGGTCAATGGCGAAACAGGCCGAGGCTGAAAGAGAGAGAAGGGCAAAGGTCATAAATGCGGAAGGTGAATTCCAGGCTGCCCAAAGACTCTTTGAGGCGGCTCAGATTATCGCTAAAGAGCCTATAGCGCTGCAATTGAGATTTTTGCAGACCATAAGGGAGATATCTTCAGAAGGAACTACAAACACCGTAGTACCTATACCCATAGATATATTGACCCCATATTTGAAAAAATAGGGGTCGTAGAGGGGATTTATTTTCTCCCGTAATATGGCGGTAATTACCAGCAGATCCAATCCTGCCTTTAAGGCGTTTTTAGCGGCGAAAAAGGATCCCAATCTCATATTGCTCGAGGGAAGGCGCCTGGTGGAAGATGCACTCAGCCGTGGAATAAGGCCAAGGATGGCAGCCCTTACACCTGGTTATATAAAGGCCTATGGAGAGCTGCCCTTTTCTTACATCCCGATCTCGGATAGACTCTTCAGATCGCTAGCTGATACAGTTACCCCACAGGGTATACTTGCAGTTATTGATAGGCCTTTGGCGTCTTTGGAAGACGTGTATGAATCTGAAAAGGTGATCATCCTGGATGGCATTCAGGATCCAGGCAATGTAGGCACAATCATCCGTACTGCCGAGGCATTCGGCATAAGCGTGGTTATTGTTACACAGGGGACAGCATCCCCTTTTTCAGGCAAGGCTATTCGCGCATCCATGGGGTCTTGCCTGGGGATAAAGATCGTTTGTGCATCTCCTTATGAACTAAAGAGATTGCCCCATAAGATTATCAGTCTGGTCCCACAGGGCGGAATCCCTCTTGATGGCAGATTGTTTGAGGGCAAGTGCGCTATCTGTCTTGGACAGGAGGGAAGCGGGGTTAGCAAGGAACTTCTCGAGATATCGCATAAGAGCGTATACATCCCCATGAAAGGACCTACAGAATCTCTTAACGTGGCAGTGGCAGCAGGTATTGTTATGGCCTGTCTTCGGAGGGGCCTGTAATATCTACTGTTGTTTTTTTATCGGATAGGGAAGGTATCTCAGCTATGCGGATTTCACCTCCGATGAAAGGATCAAAATTAATCCACCACACTTCACCTCGCTTCATCATTCACGTCTCCAAATGTGGCTTCAGCCCACTCAAGGGCTTCTGATTCCCGGACCTGATCAGCAGCCATCTCTCTATATGCAGCATACATATCTTTTTTAGTCACATGGGGTCGAACTAAGTCTTCGATAAAACGACTGATTTTTCGTGGCCCAATAACTTCTCGTAAGCCATCATAGACCTCCTTGTCTATGGTCACGGTGAGTTTCTTTTGCATAGCCGTTACCTCCTCAGTTGATACACGTATTATACACGTATAACATTTTGAAGATAAGAGCTAAGTACTATTTTTATTCGAGGCAGAACATACAGATCACCGGCGGCTGTAAGCCGTCCGGTGGATTAGCGGGTTGGGCCGGTTTTTTGAGCTGGTTTGTTCATGCTTGACGCAGAAAATTGCTCTGCTCCCATCTTCTCTAGGTATGGTCTCCTCGATTTCCAGGATATGCCTCTCTTTTTCGATCTCATTGAGCGCGGGAAAGACGAAACCCATAGTTATCTTCGCGGGTGCCCGGAGGCCTTGAAAGCCGTGCAGCGGAACGACAGCCCCTCCCGCGGCTGAACCACGAGCCGCCTCGAAGAACACGAGAGTTGCCTGCCAGCGGCCCCTGGGGATCAACCACCATGCCAGCTTCATATGCGCCATACCAGTCCGCGCACCATTCCCTTACATTGCCGTGCATCTGGTATAGCCCCCAATCATTGTGCGGTAATGCCTTTACCTCCACTGTCTCCTGCCAGCCTGAAAGAATTACTCCCCCACCATAGTTCACTTGCTTCGTGTTAATAGTCTCGCCAAACCAAAATGGTGTTTTGGTCCCGGCACGACATGCGTACTCCCACTGTGCCTCAGTGGGTAAGCGTAACTCGAGATTGCTCACTAGATCGTTCACTTTTTCGAAAAATTTTCGGCAATCCTCATAACTGATATTTTCCACCGGATGCTTAGAACCTTTCAACCAGCTTGGATTGCTACCCATGACTGTCTGCCACAGATCTTGCGTACAAGTCGTATCCGCCAGCCAAAACCCTTGAGTCAGCTCGACCTCGTGCTGTATTTCGTCATCAAATCGTTCTGGTTCGTTCTGAGGCGAACCCATGAAGAATATGCCTGGCTCGATCCAGCGCATGCGCTGTGCTACGCCATGAATCTGAAATTCTGTCCAAATACCATACTTGTCCTCTCCCCAGGCATTACTCCACGAATACGGTAACGGCGGAATAGCATGAGATCTCATTTAGTCGTCCCTCATTTGTTTTTATTATGTGGAGTTCTGTGAAGCTCTCGTTCTGGGGATACCATACTTTTAATTAAACACGCCATATCGAATTAAGCATGGTGTCTCGAGAAATACAATGGATGGTGATAGGAAAAAATTGATTTGTTAATAATTCACTACGTCTCATATTTTAATAGGAGCCCAACGCCGCAAATCAGCGGGCGCATTAGCGATCCGCTGCATTTGCCTTGTTATGGCTCTCCCTTGATGTCTGATTTAATGCTCTTAAATAGCATCTGAAAAGCCTCGATGACTAATTTATAGTCAAAACGTTCGGTACATTCTTCCTCCAGCATATCTTTTACAACTAAAGATAGGCGGCTGGCACGCTCCATTGCATCTTCGAACTGTTTCTGTGTTACTACCCTCCTCGGTACGACAGTTCCGTCTTTTCCGATTTGAATGTAGAGTTGGTCCTGTTTCCACTTATCTACAAGGCCTTTTGCCACTTTTTTTGCTTTGGGCTCATAGTTAGGGGGATCAACCCAGAACCAATTGTGAGATTCCCATCTTCCGATCTTCTCATGACGAAAGATATTGAGTGCATCAGCTATCGGACGTGGCAATAATCCCTTCACTCTATCAGCATACCATGAATCGTTACGTGCTATGAATTCATCCCAATCGGGGTTCAAAAAGTCCATTACCATTACAAGCAGTTGTTTGCATTTATGATCACGAGCTGCACGCCAAATTAATTTGTTCCACTGAATTATATCTTTGTCTACGAGTGTCAGAAGAAAGGCCTTGGCTAATTCTTCCTGCGCAATAATTGCTAGAGCAAAAGCCGTCGCTGGAGGTTCTGAAAATTCCAGCATTTGTGCATCTGCTAATAGCCGCTCGCTATTTTTAAGGCAGGCTTCAATAGCATGTCGAATATGTGATTTCTTCATCTTTTATTCTGTAAACTGTAACAAAAAAGACGAGCCATAACGCCCCGGTTCACCTGGCGCAGGGGATTCCAGAAAGTTCTAAATATCGACGCATTTCATTAACCCAAAAACTTTCTAAACGGCTCGGCCCCTGCGATCTGGTGCAACCGGTTGTTCAAGTAAGCCGCTGACGCGGCAGGGTTAACAGATCCCTGCTCCTTTTCTTTTTCAAACCTGCCTTAAAAAGTTCGACACCCTTCCGATTTTTTTTCGCAACTGCCATAATACCACTCCACACAAAATTTTTTAACCCCAAAAAGAGAGGAGAGGTATTATGGCAGCGCTACAAACACCCTGGTATAACAAAACCGTTGAAGCCCTTAAGCTCAATGGTAAAAGTGAACGCACTCAAGAAGCCTATGCGCGGCATGTGCGCAAACTCATTGAATTTCACCATAAGGATCCAGACCAAATTACTGAGGAGGAACTCAGAAAATATTTTATCTATCGTCAGGACGTCAACAAGTGGCAGGCCAACACCATGCGCATCTGCTACTCCGCGATCAAATTCTTTTATCTTCATGTCGTCGAACGTGACTGGCACATTTTCAAAGTTCTCAAGGCCCCTTCCGAAAAAAGGCTGCCCGCGGTGTTAACCCGGGAAGAGATCGATAGCATCTTCGCAAAAATTACCACTTTTCACAATTACGTTTTCCATTCAACCATCTATTCTTGTGGTCTGAGACTGCAGGAGGGACTCTTTCTGCAGATATCAGACATCGACAGTAAGCGTAAACTTATCCATATTCATCGAGGCAAGGGAGCCAAAGATCGTTATGTGCCATTACCCGATGTCACTCTGAATCTCCTGCGCCGTTACTGGATCACTCACCGCAATGCCAAACTGCTCTTTCCGGCTTTGGGGCGGGGGCACAATCTCGGTCCTTCGTCAAATACGCCAATGGCCATTGACAGCGTCCAGGGTGCATTCAGGAGTGCGAAGTTTAAGGCCGGGATCACCAAGCGGCATGTTTCCGTCCATACTCTACGCCATTCATATGCCACCCATCTCCTCGAGGCCGGCGTTAATATCCGGGTCATCCAGCGTTACCTGGGACACAGCCAGCTGGAAACCACCATGGTTTACCTGCACCTGACCAGCAAAGGCCAGGAAGATGCCTGCGGCATCATTAACAATGTCATGAAAGGATTGGACCATGGGAGCCATTGCTGATATTTTTCGCGAGTACGGTCACGAATACCTGGATACATATAACGAATCAATTCCCGGTTCGCACCTAAAGGTAACCGAAGCCATTATCGGCTGTCGTACCGAAGCTTACGGCGTTAATGTCTATGGCTGCAAGCAGTGTAACAAAACTATGGTCGTATTTCGTTCCTGCGGCAACCGTCACTGCCCGACCTGCCAGAATCACAAAGCCCGGCAGTGGCTTGAAAGACAACTTGACCGGGAACTGCCCGGTCACCACTTCATGGTCACCTTCACAGTTCCCGAGCAACTGCGCCGTTTTATGCGCAGTCATCAAAGAATCGCTTACACCGCTCTTTTTGCAGCCTCTTCAGCGGCGCTGAAAAAACTGTCCGCTGATGAGGAATTTGTCGGCGGTAACTGCCCCGGGTTTTTCGGTGTCCTGCATACCTGGGGGCGACAACTGGAATATCATCCCCATATTCATTACATTGTTCCCGGTGGCGCTTTCGATAAAGAAAGCGGCAATTGGCACTCTTCGCGCATCGATTTTTATGTCCCGGTATCAGCCTTGTCAAAGATCTTTCGCGCCAAATTCCGGGATGAGATGAAGAAAACCGGACTTTTCGATCAGCTTGACCCAGTCGTCTGGAATATTGATTGGAATGTTAATTGCCAGGCCGTCGGCAGCAGCGAAGGAAGCCTGAAATACCTTGCGCCTTATGTCTTCAAGGTGGCCATCACTGACAGTCGAATCGTGAAGGTAGAAAACCGCCAGGTCACCTTCCGCTACAAAAAGCAGAAAAGTTCCCGCTGGCGGACCATGATTCTTGAGGTCATGGAATTTATCCGGCGCTATCTCCAGCACGTTTTACCGACCGGATTTACGAAGATCCGCTACTACGGCTTTATGGGATCGGGTTCGTCGGTAACCCTGGATGATATCAGGGCCGCGATTGAGCTGTCTCTCGACTTTTTCGTAGAATGCCGCCAAGTCCAAAAAAATCAGGAAAAACCATCGCCTTACTGCCCTCATTGTGGAGGGAAGCTTGTGTACCGGTACAGCATCAGGCCCCGTGAACTCTGGCAACCGGGATAGCGGTTAAAATGATTGAATTGCAGCACATTGGCGAGGGTAGATGTCATCCCCCTGGAAGCCGTTTTTTAGACGGGATGGATTTCTGTTGCCAAATTCCACCGGCTGGTTGTTTCAATACCGAAAGCAGGCAGTTTCAAGACAATTTTAAGAGTGAAAAAGTATCTGTTTTATCAAAGAACGATAAATTTGGCTGAACCCTGTCAAAATTTACAACTCCAAAACCTCTTTCCCCTCCACTTCAACCAATCATTACCCTATATAATGAGATCGGGCTTATTGAACAATGGATTGAGTTCGACCGCTACGCGGATCGACTCAATCCTTATAGGTTAGCTGAAGGTTGTCTATTTCTTGACCTCACTCATCGGGATGCCAAGTGCCTTGGCCACACCCTTACCATAAGCCGGATCGGCTTTCATGCAGTTGCCGATGTGGCGGATCTTGATCTCCTTGGGCGCATCGCCCATATCGCGGGCGGTGTTTTCAAAGAGGACCTTCTGCTGCGCAGGGCTCATCAGACGGAAGAGCTTGCCGGGCTGGGTGTAGTAGTCGTCATCGTCTTCGCGGAAATTCCAGCGATCCGCCGCTCCCTCCAGCTTCAACGCCGGTTCGGCGAAATTCGGCTGCTCCTGCCACTCGCCGTAACTGTTTGGCTCATACCCGAGGGTGCTGCCGTAGTTGCCGTCCACTCGCATCGCGCCGTCGCGATGATAGCTGTGGTACGGGCAGCGGGGGGCGTTGACTGGGATCTGGTCGTGGTTCACGCCGAGCCGGTAGCGCTGGGCGTCGCCGTAGGAGAAGAGCCGCCCCTGGAGCATCTTATCGGGTGAAAAACCGATGCCGGGCACGACATGGGCGGGGTTGAAGGCCGCCTGCTCGACCTCGGCAAAGTAGTTCTCCGGGTTCTTGTTCAGCTCCAGCACGCCCACCTCGATCAGGGGATAATCCTTGTGGTACCAGACCTTGGTCAGGTCGAAGGGGTGGTATGGCAATTTCGCCGCATCCGTCTCCGGCATGATCTGCACATAGAAGGTCCAGCGGGGGAAGTCCTTCTTTTCGATGCTCTCGTAGAGGTCACGCTGGCTACTCTCCCGATCCTTGGCAATGATCGCCTCGGCCTCCTGGTCGGTCAGGTTCTTGATCCCCTGCTGGGTTTTGAGGTGGAACTTGACCCAGTACCTCTCGTTCTTGGTGTTGATAAAGCTGAAGGTGTGGCTGCCGAAGCCGTGCATATGTCGGTAGGAATACGGAATGCCCCGGTCGCTCATGATGATGGTGACCTGGTGGAGCGCCTCGGGCAGGGATGTAAAGAAATCCCATTGGTTCTTATGGCTCCGCATGTTAGTGCGGGGGTCCCGTTTGATGGCGTGGTTGAGGTCGGGGAACTTGAGCGGGTCGCGCATGAAGAACACGGGCGTGTTGTTGCCCACCAGATCCCAGTTCCCTTCTTCGGTGTAGAATTTCATTGCGAAGCCCCGGATGTCCCGTTCGGCGTCGGCGGCGCCGCGCTCACCGGCGACGATGGAAAAGCGCAGGAAGCATTCGGTTTTCTTTCCGATTTTGGAAAATATCTTGGCCTTCGTGTACTTGGTGATGTCGTGGGTGACGGTGAAGGTGCCGTAGGCGCCAGATCCCTTGGCGTGCATCCGCCGCTCGGGGATCACCTCCCGGTCGAAGTGGGCCAGCTTCTCGAGATACCAGACATCCTGCAGAAGCTGCGGCCCGCGGGGTCCGGCGGTCATCACGTTCTGGTTGTCCACGACGGGCGCACCCACGTTGGTGGTCAACTTTTTCTTTTCGTCTTTCATGGTCGTTCTCCTTTCGAGTTGTGATTTGGTTCAGCTAACAATTACTATACGGACTTTTCCTTTTTTTTCAATATATATTGTATTTTAAGTAACAATCCATATAATACAATAACGATGGAAAATTGTAAATACGAAAGATAAGGGAGTCGTTATTGGAAGCAAAACTTCTTGATGATGTCCGAAATGTTATCCGTCGAAGACATTATTCCATACGGACCGAACAAACCTATGTATCATGGATAAAACGGTATATTCTCTACCATCACATGCGGCATCCGCGAGAAATGGGGAAGAATGAAATAGAGGCATTTCTTACCCATCTGGCAGCGGACTGCGTTCGGCTGCGCGTAAAAGATTGTGATTTTGAAATGCATCAGATTGTTGTCCGTGATGACAAGTAAGGTGGACCCCAGATCTGATCAAACAAGACGTCACCACATAAATGAAAGCAGTCTGCAAAAGGCGGTGAAGAGAGCAGGGACGCTTGCTGGTATAAATAAACCTGTAAGTTGCCACACCTTTCGCCATAGTTTTGCAACGCACTTGCTTGAAAACGGCTATGACATCCGAACGATTCAGGAGTTGCTGGGCCATAAGGATGTGAATACTACCATGATCTATACACATGTGCTGAATAGAGGGGGTAGGGCGGTACGTAGCCCTCTGGATCAGATAGGATGAGACCTTTGCATAATACCTATATTGTCATTGCGAGCTTTAGCGAAGCAATCTCAAAGCGCCTGCAGAAAATGGGATTGCCACGTCGGCCTACGGCCTCCTCGCAATGACAGGCAGACTCCGTCCCTTATAGGTGAAGAGTGTGCACGTTTCCTTTTCCCCTTTTTCAAAAAAAACACTATACTTGTAAATCTAATAGCGAGTTGAATAAAGTCAAGGGGTGTTCCATTGATTATTTCTAAAAAATATAAAAGGGCAAGCCTCTCTTTGACTGGAAGCTGAAGATATCTGCTATCTTGATTGAGAAAATCAAAGCCTAAAAATTGAATATATCGAGTAGAAATCTTTAATAACGAGAGTCACCTTACTGATAAGCGTTTTGGCAAGACATATGGACTTTTGAGGCAAAAGATTCAACCTTAACGTCCAAGGTAAAATATGAAAATGTTTTCCCATTAAGAGAAACTTATTTCCAGTTTATTCGTTTATGGTAGTACAAGACATGAAATAATTCGTGTGATTACAACCATATAATATCTTGTATGTTTTTTGCATACAGAATATATAAGATAAGATTAGTACACCTTAGATTTGCATCTTGAATTTGATTTATGAGGGGGTACTTATCATGAGAAGATCATTATTGCTGTTTGTATTGTTCATTATCTCTGTAATTTTGAGCGGATGTATTTTGTCAGCGACCCCAGACATAGAAACAGTGTATACAGAGCCAGGTGAAACAGTAGTTTTTACAGTTAAAACGTTCCCGCCAATAACCAACTATGTATGGTCTGTTGGAGATACCGTTGTTCCGGCTATTACAGGAAATTCTTTTGAATATACAGCCATTGAAGCAGAAGATGGTATCAGTATTTCAGTAAAAACTTCAGATCTGTTTGGCAACGACAAACGACAGTGGGACATTGTATGTGATGCAGAAGAAAAATTATTTGCTGGGGAAATGACCTCTCTGATGGAGACATATAATATTCCCTCTATTTCCGCTTGTGTACTAAAAAAAGATGATAATGGTATCTGGAATATAGCATGGAGAAGGGCATACGGCAGCAGGGTTTTAAAACCTAAACCAATTCCGGCAAATTTAGATACGGTATATCCCATAGGCTCCATCACCAAGGTCTTTACATCAATGGCGGTGATGCAGCTTGCGGAGCAGGGACTTGTTGACCTTGACTCAGATGTGAGTAATTATCTCGGATTTTTCCTTAAAAATCCTGGTCTGGATTATGACGATCCCAATAATCCTATCCCGCCCATCACCATTAGGCATCTGCTTTCACACCGATCAGGCCTTATACGTGTTCCCAAGGAATTTTTCTTTATCTATTCGGATCTTTTCAATATGGAACTTGGCGCATTTCGAAGTGAGGATAGTTTAAGGCGGTTTCTTGAAAGAAAAGACGTCTGGGAATCAATAGAAAACGGTGAACCGGTGTATCACAAGCCTGGAGGAATATATTCTTATTCAAATATTGGTTATATCACCCTGGGATATGTTATTGAGCATGTTACCAGTGTTTCATGGAAGACGTATATAACAGAAAATATTATAGATCCCCTCGGTTTAGAAAATACAAAATTTTACTGGAGCCAGTATCCGTCTGATATGCAAAACAAGGCTTATGGCTATACTGAAAAAAGGTATATCGAACAAGACGGCAGTGATAGCCTTGTTCCTGGAAATCCTACTCTTGTGAATACCTCCCTTGGTTTGTTATATAACATTGGTGGTCCATCAGGCACAATTAAAAGTACAATAAGCGATCTGGCATGCCTGATGATCGCTCGGCTAAACAATGGTACAGGCTATAGAAGGGATAATAATGGCGATTTTATTCTTGACGAAAATTCCCGACCTGTTGAGGTGAATCTCCTCTCCGCAGAAAGTATTACAGCAATGAATACATTTGATGATCCCCGTCTTGGTCCGATCCCACCGCCAATTAAACCAGCAGCCATAACCGGCTTGATAAAAATGAAAGCGTATGGTCTGGGGTGGTATCGGGAAAATTTGGGTGGGCGATACTGGAATTATCCATGGAACCCTGCCGTGGATCCTGACATGGGCGTAAACTGGGAGGAACTTGCCTTAGGTGGGATCATGAGAAATGAAATATGTCAGGAAAATGGTGAGAATAAAGGGGGGGGATTAGATGTTGAAGGCCACGGTGGTGACATGCCAGGCTATCATGCGGGTATGTTTCGCATCACAGACAGACTGGCGATGATTTACCTACTGAATGAAAATTGGTACTACTCTGAAGAATATAGAGACGAGCATCTTATGCAGCCAACCAAGTTTATGCTATATACAACGATTCATGACGGTGCAGATGAACTCTATTTTTATAATTCTGTAAACGACGCCTATATGAACTGGGCATTGCCACATAACATCGTAAAAATCAGTGAACTGCAGCACTTACTGGTTCAAAAGGCAGCGAATCTTGAATAACGCTCATTTCACCGGGCTCTTATTAAAATCCGTATTCCTCAATCCAAAATCCGATTTACATTTCAATCTTCTGTGTTAGCAATATGCTAAGATAGTTGGTGAAACAAACACATAACGATTGAATTCGGCCGCCGCTTTACCGGTCGGATGTAATGAATTGTTAGGCCAGTTTTCATTTTGTCCGATGTCAAGGGCTGACCCTGTTACTCCTCGATCTGACCCCGTTGCTCCTCTCTTTTTAGATGTCATAATTAAAAGCAAGAGTCAAACGAAGACTTGGCCCTTCATTTAATGGAGTTCGAAGGGGGGAAACCATCGTTGAATCTAAATCGTACGTAATATTTGATGATTAAATTCATATTTTAATGTACATCCCCTATTCCTCCAATTAAAAAGAGAATCTTCGACAATACAGCTAGTCGACATTGGTCTTTAATCTTCCCTCAAAAGCTGTGAATGTAAAAAAAATGCTATTTTGTCATTGTTAAAGGTGTGTCATAGAGCTTGACAATATGCTCGACAAAAATTAACTATTACTATAGTGATGTTTATGTAAATCTAACTACTTAGGTGTGACAAAAATATGGACAATAATTTTGTCAAAAAAGTTCTAACTTTTAAATCTGGAGAGTTTATTTTTAGCAGAGAATATGATCCACTAAGGGTACTATACCCTCTAGCTAAAGCCTCTACTCTTTGTGAGACTATTAATGACTTACCTATATTACCACACTTGGCCACAAAGTTAGAAGAAGAGTTGATTGTCAAGTCTATTTTTGGAACCGCTGCTATCGAAGGCAATCCCCTAAAAGAAGACCAAGTGGCTGAAGTTCTTTCTAATACAAGAGCCCCTGGCAAACTCCAAAAAACAGAAAGAGAAATACAAAATCTTAAAGCAGCTTATGATTGGATTTTCGAATTGAAAGGTTACGACCCTAAATTTAAACTCAATGAAAATATTGTTAAAAAGATTCATTCCATTGTTACTTTTGATATACCGCATGAACATAATATCCTTGGTAAATATCGAAATAATAAGGTTCAAGTGGGGGATGCCGATCATGGAGGGATTTATACTCCCCCTAAAATTTTAAAAGATATAGAGACGCTTATGGGGGAATACATTTCATTTATAAATAGCAAAACACCGATAAAGAAACATCCGATAATACATGCGGCCTTGGCACATTGCTATCTTGGTTTGATCCATCCTTTCGGTGACGGTAATGGCAGAACGGCACGATTAATTGAAGCTATGTTTTTACGTTTGGCAGGGATTAAATATGTGCCAATAATGCTTTCAAATTTTTACTATAGGAATAAAGACGAATATTTTTGGGCATTCTCAAATGCAAAAAAAAACAAAAGAAACGATGTAACGCCATTTATTGAGTTTGTTTTAAAAGGCATAATAGAATCTTCAACGGAGATTAAAGAGGGCATGACCTATTTTATTCGTAGATTCACACTAAGAGACTATTATTCATATCTTAGGAATGAAAAAAGAATGACTCAGCGACAACACGATTTCTTAATTATTTTATTGGAAGGTGTGGGGGTTTTTAAACTTAAAGACCTATTTACGGAACCTTTATTAAAAACATTATATAGAAGCGTTAGCGAAAGAACAGCCAGAAGAGATATATCCAAATTAGTAAAAGATAAGTTGTTAATCTCAAGAGGTGCTGAGTACGAATTAAATTATAAAGCCCTTGAATCTACATTAGCTTGAATTCCATAGCCATGTTCAAGTTCGGGATCGCATCCTAACCCGTTTGAGGTCCCATAATCACATTAATTCTCCTTATGTATAACGATGGGAATCCCCTGCCTCTATGGAGTGTAGCGGATTAGAGGTCAAATGGATTGACTGGTTAGGCGAACTCGGCTGATCTTATTATATCTTTATTATCTTTATACGGTAGAACCAACGACATAAGTCAAACGTAGACTTGACCCCCCCCTTTTCTGAAATATCTGGCCTTCTTCTCTCTATATGGTATTATATGGAAAGTCTTTCATGCAATAACTGCTTAACCAAAGGATAAAGGAGGGAGATCATGCCGGGATGGCAGTCATATACTGAGCTACTCAGAGACGAATTCACACAATTAAGAGAGGAAGGGCGTGATCTTAGGGCGATTGCTGAGCTAGAGGAGGCTTTGAGCCAAATGATCGACAGTGAAGAAGGCCTGGAAGATCACTGGTCTCAGATCCAGGCTGTGCCATCTTTTTCTAACTTCAAATTTTATGAGCCGAATAATCTAAATGATATAAGGAGGTTGAGGATCGACACAGAGCGTGAACTGAAGATCCCAAACGATGAGTCTTGGCTCTATGACCGACTCTATGGCGCATGGCTGGGGCGGTGCATAGGCTGCGCCCTTGGAAAACCTGTTGAAGGATTCATGGAGTCCCAAAATGGTATTTCAAGCAAGGATCGAATCAAGAGGTATCTGGAGGCCATCTCGCCCAGTGAATACCCCTTGAACTACTATTTTCCAATCCACTCCCCAGCAGAGGACATTGTTGGAAAGGTAGATTGTGCACCTTCGACAAGAGAATATATCAAATTTATGGAGACGGATGATGATATACGCTATACCGTTCTTGGGCAGATGATCTTACAGGGCACTGGGCAAGACTTCACCCCTTGGGATGTTGCTGCAACTTGGATCTTCAGGCTCCCTTACGGTTTTGTATGCACAGCAGAGACACAAGCCTACAGAAATCTTGTTATCAAATACGATTTTCACGCTGGTGCACAGTGGTTAAATGGCCCCCAAGAAATCGACTGTGATTGGACCTCGACCTTCTTGAATCCATATCGCGAATGGATTGGCGCCCAGATTAGAGCCGATAGTTATGGTTATGCTGCCCCTGGAAAGCCTGAATTAGCAGCGGAATTCGCCTGGCGAGATGCAAGGCTTACCCACGTGAAAAATGGAATCTATGGTGAAATGTTTGTCTCTGCAATGATTGCAGCAGCCTTTGCCTTAGAAGACCCACTGGATATTGTTGAGGCAGGCTTGGCAGAGATACCAAAAACGTCAAGGTTGTATTCCGATCTACGAAAGGTCATTGGGATATGTAAAAAGTATAATCTTGAGTATAACAAATTTGAGGAGGTCCTTGAAGAAATCTATACCCTTGTTGGGCATTATCACCCTGTACACACGATAAGCAATGCCGCTTTGGTAGTGGCTGCTTTGATACTGGGCAGAGGTAACTTCGAAAGGGTTGTTACACTCGCAGTTATGGGCGGATGGGACACAGACTGCAATGGGGCTACAGCAGGTTCAATAGTTGGAGTCATGGCTGGTGCTTCCAAGATTCCTAAAAAATGGAAAGATCCCCTAAACGACACCCTGTATAGTGGATTGGCAGACTATCACCCCATTGCAATATCCGAATGCGCCAAGAGATCTATTGCCATCGTAAAAAAGATCAAAAAAGGCGCTAGAAGGGGCAGATGAAAATACCTCTTTCATTTGAGCAGATATCTAAGCATTTTTTATGTAAATACATCTTTGGCAAATAAAGATTAGTGATTTTAAGTAGTTGAGCCAAAGAGGAGATTTTAGAATCAGAAGGAGAGGTTAAGCGGGCAACAGCCCTTAGACACACATAGTAAATTGTTATTTATCTAAAGACAGTTTTTTTTAAAACAACTAGCTTAAGGGAGGTCAAAGATGAAACAGGGGATAAGCCGAAGGATGCAGATTAGTGCTAGGCTGATGGTCTTAGGATGCCTTTTGTTTCTGATCTACGGGATCCTGGCTGCTTTTCTAAAGGAGGCAGTTGCTGTCTATGAATACCGGGCCTTTAGCGGTGGGGACCTATTGGCACTGACAGAGGCAAGCCAGCATTTTGCTTTCAGTCTAGTGCTCCGGGTTAGCCTTATGGGGGCAGCCTTGGCTATTTGTGCAGGTACGCTCTTCTGGCTAGGACTTACCCGAGGGATGGGCTCGGCCGTCATCATAGGTCTTATTGGAGGCTTAGTGGGATTAGCCCCTTTGGCCGGTGCCCACCTCAATCAAGGTTCATGGATCATGTTCATTGCGGATAACATATGCTTGCTTGGGATTGGCCTAGGTCTGCTTATCGGAGGGGGCGAGATCTTCGATTTACTTCGGGGAAAGACCGGAAACAGTTAGCGCTTATGAGGCTATGGGGTCAGGTCTTCAAACTTGACAGAAAGAATGGGGGCAGATCTTTCATATTGACATTCCAGGGAAAGTTTATCCTCAATTTGTCAAGAATAAAGACCTGGCCCAGTCGTCTTTCGAAGCTCACCAGATCCACAAGATCATGTATCGCTCAGCTTCCTGAGATCTTTTTTCAGCACCTTGCCAGCTGCGCTGACAGGCAGCTGATCCTGGAAAATCACCTCACGGATTTTTTTATAGTGGGCAACCTGATCGTTCACGAATGACATGAGTTCGTCGGCAGTTGCCTGCTGTCCCTGCTTGAGCTGTACGAAGGCAACCGGAATCTCTCCACCTTCATCGCTGGGTTTGCCGACGATGGCGCACATTTCAACGGCCGGATTCTTGATCAGGACTTCCTCGAGATCGCGCGGGAATACGTTGTATCCTTTGTAGATGATCATGTCCTTGATGCGGTCGGTGATGTAAAAATAGCCGGTTTCATCCTGCCTGGCAATGTCACCTGTGTAGAGCCAGCCATCTTTGAGAACGTGCGCTGTCTCTTCGGGATTGTTCCAGTAGCCCTGCATAACCTGTGGTCCTTTGATACAGAGCTCACCTTCCGAGCCGGTTGGGAGTTCTTCGCCGGATTCGATATCGACGATTTTACTCTCGGTGTCGAAAATGGGTATTCCCACCGAACCCGGGCGGAGTAATTCACGGATAGGCGGGTTGGCGATTGCTCCCATGGAACATTCGGTCAGGCCGTATGCCTCTATAATTACCCCGGAGAACGTATTAAGTAATTTCTCAAAGATAGGGACCGGCAGCGGAGCTGCCCCTGATGTGGCAAGTCGGATGCCTGAAAGGTCGTAGGAATCGAAATCAGGCAGATTCAGTAAGGGAATATAGAGCTGGGGTGCTCCACCCATGGCATAGGCATTATATTTGCCGACTGCATCGATGTATTCCCTGGGCTCAAAGCGTGGAAATACTACCATGGTGTTTCCAGATATAACCTGGGTGTTGAGATAGGCGATTGCGCCCATGGCATGAAACCACGGCACCACCGCCAGGGCTGTCTCTTTATCGAAAACTCCGACTCGGTCTGTCTTTGGATCGACCCCGGGAGGATACACGAATGTAAGATTACCGTCTGCCATTTCCACATGAGCACCGGACATCCAGCATGAAAACTGGATCGAATTAGCCATGACGTTGTAGTGTGTGAGCATTACCCCTTTGGAAAGGCCGGTAGTCCCGCCTGTGTAGGCCAGGTGTGCCAGGTCGGTTTTCACGTCTATTTCAACCGCTGGGATATCAGGCTTGTGTTCTTTGAGCAGTGAAACCATGTCGATGGTATCCGGCACATCGATTTTTCCAAGAGGTTTTTCTGGAGCAAGAACCGGGCTGTAACAGTCGGCGATACTCGTGGTAATAACATGTTTGACCTGTGTATCCTTAATGATATCCTTGATGCCCGGGTAGAGCAGATCGAGCGAGATAAGTATTTTTGCACCCGAGTCGTTGAGCTGGTGTTCGGCTTCTTTGGGAGACATAAGCGGGCTCATCGGGGTAAAAACCGCCCCGATCCTAAGCAGGCCATAATAGGCAATGGCAAACTGCGGGGAGTTTGGAAGATGGATTGCAACCCGGTCTCCCTTCGTAACACCCAATGATGCTAGTGCTGCGGCAAATTTCAGGCTTAAGTTTTTCAGCTCTGCGAATGTCAATTCCATGCCGCCGAAAATAATCGAGATCCGACCGGGTATGCGTTTTACCGTCTGGTCCAGGCATTCATATACCGGCAGTTCCGGATAGTTGATGCTTTTCGGCCATTCATCGAGCCATGATGTAAAAGTTTTTCCCATTACAGTACCTCCCTTCTCTATTTATATGCAAATGTATCAACAAAACCCAAAATTGTCGATGGACGTTTAAAGAAAAAATGGGGTCAGATCTTTCATATTGATATTTCAGGGAAAATTTACCATCAATTTGTCAAGAATAAAGATCTGGCCACTTTGCTGCAAGATTAATACTTTATGCGCCTGATTATATCCACCTTTGCCTGTATTATATCTACGTCTGAGTTTGCCTTTGCCGTGCCAGGTGGTTTTCTAAATACGCTTCCCGGGCCTATAAATCTTTTTTTGTTAAGGCCCTTTTCATCATAGTTTATTTCGACTACACCATGGCTTACTATGGTTATGTCTCTTATGTGATCCGGATTTATTTCCTGGCCTTTGGCAAAATGCATATATGATATATCATCCTTTATGAGATCGAGCTCGGGATCTATACGGAGGTCTTCCTTCGCCTTTTTGAGTATACGCTCAATATACACAGACTCTAAGGCATTATAGACATTAGGGTATTTTATGCAGAGATCTCTCAGCGGTCTTCCTGGTATCTTTAATAACATACCCTTGCTCTTGGCCTTTACTGCTGCAGATCGCCTTGTATGGTGAAAGAACCCTATCTCTCCAAAGGTATCTCCTTCGTCCATTATTGCAACTGCATTCCCATCTCGTACCACCTCAAATTTGCCTTCTATGATGATATAGATCTCTTCGCCCGCAGCCCCCTGTTTTAAGATGATTTGCCCTTTAGAGGTGTTTAGTATATCCATAATGTCTAAGAAATTCACGAATTCATTTTGCTCCAGCCCCTTAAACAGAAGTATATTTTCTTTATTTATGAGGGATGCACTCTCATAAAACTCTTTTTGGGCATCACCTGTAAGCCCCATGGATTCGTAAAGCTTTATAAGTAGCGCCTCTACCTTTGGTTTTGCCCCTAGAATGGTCTTGGCGCTCTTTGCTGCTGCAATAGCCTTTAGGGTAGAGCCCTGCCTTAAATATGCCCGGGCACTGGATTCAAATAGATGGAGTGTCTTCTCAAAGTTGCCCTTTGATCCTGCATGCCTTGCCAGCCTGAGTATGTCCTTTGGGCTGAGATCCTTTTTCATTCCTTTTGATTCCTTTATTGATCTTCGGGTCATCTGAAATCACCTCCTTAAATAAAATATCAATCCTACTTAAGTAACTTATTAAACCCTACACAATATGGTGTGTTTTGGTAAAGCTAAATCTACTGCACATAGATGTAATATTCAAAGATGATGTTGCAGGATTGATTAAAAGTAGTGCTCTTTTATAAAGCTTGCTATATTATAGCCTGCCTTTCCATCCCCAAAGGGACTTCCCGTCTCCGGTATAGACCTTTCACCCATATCGGAGACTGCTTGATATATGGCAGATGCATCTCCATCTACCAGGCAGTTTCCGCCTAACTCTATAGTCTCAGGCCATTCTGTGTTTTTTCTTACAGTAACGCAAGGTGTCTTTAAGATAAGCGCTTCTTTCTGAACCCCACCAGAATCTGTGATAATGCACTTTGCGTCTCTTTCCATGGTGATCATCTCCAGGTATCCTACAGGATCGATTAAAGAGAGATCCTTTTCGTGATCGGAGATAATATCCCTGTAAAGGTTCATTGTCCTTGGGTGTATGGGGAATATTACGGATATATCTTTTGCAATGAGATTAAGCCCCTTCCATATACCCATAAACCTTTTCTTATTATCTGTATTTCCAGCCCTGTGTATAGTAGCCAATACAAAAGGCTTCTTGTATGGATGGGTCGCCTTTATCTTGGAGAACATCATTAATGCATCCACCATGACATCTCCTGTCAGAATACCTTTTAGTCCTTCTGCCTTTAATAATTTAATAGCCCTTTTAGTGGGACAGAACAGATGTTCAGATATGTGGTCTGTTACCTTCCGGTTGATTTCTTCCGGCATATACTTGTCAAAACTTCTCAGACCTGCCTCCACGTGTGCCACTGGTATCCCCAGCTTTACTGTTGCGAGCGCGCCTGCAAGGGTCGAGTTTGTATCCCCATATACCAATGTTAAGGCAGACTTTTCTTTCTGCAAGACCGCTTCTATGAGAGGGAGCATCTCGGCTGTTTGTCTGGCATGGCTTGCTGATCCCACACCCAGATTATAGTCAGGGGTATCAAGTTTAAGTTGCTGAAAGTGCATATCCGACATGGGATAGTCATAGTGCTGACCAGTATGGATTATCTTATGGGGGATGTTAAGGGATTTGAGGGCATTTGCGATTGGGGCAAGTTTTATAAATTGAGGACGAGCGCCTACTATGCTGATCACCATATTTATCATTATTTCCATTCACCCTTTAGATATCATCACATCTCTACCACTATGCATTTTTTACCCAGGTCCTTTGAGAGTTTTTTTCTATATCTATCGGCCACTGACTTCTTAGGGAAAGACCCCCATTGTACAAGATACCAATCCCCTTTTTCCCTTATGGTACATTTCAGTCTCTTTTTCTCGAGGGTAGAAGTGAATCCTTTAGCCTTCTCATGGGATTTGAATGCTGCTATCTGGACGCAGTAATGGCTGCCCCCTGAGGATGGGTGCTGGTCTTGAGGATATAAGATATCATAAAAGGAGTATTTAAAAGTATTGGTAGACCCCTTGATGGTTTTATCTTCCAACTTCTCTTTATTATCCCTATCTTGCTTAAAATAGGAGAGAATCTTTTTGTATTCCCCTGGGTCGAAGGGGATCCCTGGCAGGTGAATGACATTATAAAATAGCAGGGTAGCCCCTACAAAAAAAGAAAGTGATATTAGAAACAGTAGTATGTTTTTTACTAAGGATTGTTTCTTTAGTTTGCGTTTTGTTTTCCTTTTTTTCGGCATTTGTATCTACATTACCTCAGGCGCATCTATTCCCATAAGTAGGAGTGCGTTTGAGATTACCTGTCTAACCGCATCTATAAGCACCAACCTTGCCAGTGTGATGCCCTTGTCTTCGGATATTACCCTATTCTTATTATAAAATCTATGAAATGATGAGGCAAGATCCATAAGGTAGAAGGAAAGACGATGTGGTTCTAATGCGCTTGCACATGAAATGAGTAGCGTTGGGTATGCTGCAAGGATTTTTATCAATTCCAGGTCGTCTCCTTTTGTAAGATGTTTAAGATCTGCGTTTTCTATATCCGGAGTGATACTTTGATCAGATGCCTTCTTTAGTATGGAACATATCCTTGCGTGTGCATATTGTATATAGAAGACAGGGTTTTCCTCGCTCCTCTTCTTTGCGAGTTCTATATCGAATTCCAGATGGCTATCTGAGCGGCGCATGAGGAAGAAATACCGGGTCGCATCTTTGCCCACCTCATCCATAATTTCTCTCAAGGTGACAAACTCGCCTGCCCTTGTGGACATCGATACGGGATTTCCTTCTCTTACCAGGGAGACTAACTGGATTAAAAGCGCGTGGAAGCAGTCAGGATCTGCGCCGAAGGCCTCAATGGCAGCCTTCATCCTGGGCACATAACCATGATGATCTGCGCCCCATATGTCTATTATCCACTCAAACCCCCTCTCCAGCTTATCTTTGTGATATGCAATGTCTGATGCAAAGTATGTAAGAGAACCATCTTGTTTCTTTATGACCCTGTCCTTTTCATCGCTAAATTTTGCAGTCTTAAACCAGAGAGCTCCATCATCCTCATAGATGAGCCCTTTATCTTTAAGCCATGACAAGGTATTTTCGATCATACCCTTCTTAAAGAGTGATGCTTCACTGAACCACTTGTCGAAGCGCACATCAAACATGTCGAGATCATGCCTTATGTCATCCAGCATCTTTTTGCTGGCAAATTTCCCGGAGGCCTCTATTGCATCATCCGTGGGATAGGTTAATAACTTCTCCCCATAACCTTCTTTTAATTCAGAGGCGAGATCTTTGATATACTCACCCTGGTATCCGTCTTCAGGGAAGGTGATCTCTTGGCCACAGAGCTCCAGATAACGCAGGAAGACAGATCTCCCAAGGATCTCCATCTGGTTGCCTACATCGTTTATATAGTATTCTTTTTGTACATCAAACCCGGTTGCATCAAGTATTCTTGCTAGGCTATCACCAACAGCAGCTCCTCTTCCATGGCCTATGTGAAGCGGTCCTGTTGGATTTGCGCTTACAAATTCAATCTGCACCTTTTTTTTAGCGCCGTATTCGCTGGTGCCGAATCTGTCCTTTTGTATGTGTATATCCCTCAAGATATTTATCCAGTATGCAGGTCTGATATAAAGATTGATAAAACCAGGGCCGGCGATAACGACCTTTTCAAAGATGTCCTGATAAGATCTCATGGCATCTGCTATTATCCCTGCTATCTCCCTGGGCGCTTTTTTGGCCTTGGATGCCATGACCATGGCGATATTTGTTGCAAAATCTCCGAGCTCTTTATTTGGAGGTATCTCCACGATATCATCATTTAGCTCTATGGCAGGGATATCGCCTTTCTCGATGAGATCATTGATTGTATTTCTTAATATTGCTTCTACCTTGGACTTCATTCAATGCCCTTTCTTTTATAGGATTTAGCATGATTTTTCAGATTAATGCTATCCTGTCAATACAAATCATGTGTAATTAGTCAGGAGTCAGGAGTCAGGAGTCAGAATAAAAAGGGGAACCAGCTAAGGATTTTCAGAACTTTATTGTTTGGGAAAAGGCACATCAATTTGTTTTATACATGTGCCGTCTGAGCGATAGTTTCCTAAAGAATGAGCCCTACAACGTATTGGTAAGGCTTATCGGCCGCTTAAGGGGAACGGGCCCTGTATTGCCGTGATCTTATCCTCCCCTTGTGTGGGGTGTTACCCCTCGATGGGGGATTGCCACCTCGGCCTACAGCCTCCTTGCAATGAATATGAAAACAATTGTGCAGAGGTCTAATGATATCTGTAATGTCAGATTTAGCTGACTAATTATCTAATGAAGCATATAATTTTCATCCTGCTTGGATGAATCCCATTTCAATAAGGAAATTATACCAGGCCTTACCCCTTATATTATTAAATACCAGCCAATGACCACCTGTAAGAAAGTAATGTTGCGGCCAGCCCCATTTTTCGCAAAGCATTCTGACATGTTCAAATGGGCATAGTCTATCCCCACGGGATGCAACAAACATGATCCTCTCTTTTGGGATCTTTGGAAATAAATGCAGTGGGGAATGGAGTTCCCAAACAAGATTTATCTTTTCCCTAAGTGTTTCATCGATATGAAATGGCAATCGAAATGAATCCGGGTCATATGGGTGTGAAAATTTTACAGCAGGCACCACCATTACAGCAAAGGAAGCTGCCTGTGTGAGACTGATAAATAAGGCTGCATTGTAACCACCTAAACTTGCTCCTATAATTCCTATTTCACCAACCCCTATATCATTGAGTATAAGGAATGAACCATAGAGATCATACATTGTCTGCCCGAAACACTCGCATGTCATTACCACATCATCGGGTTGCAAAAATATATGCCTCGATGTCCTGGACCCAGGGGATCTCTTCCAGTGAAATGGGGTAATAAAAAGAGCTACATCAAGCCCCATCCTGAATAGCTTTCGTACCTTGAACATTCGCTCTGCCTGTCTGGGATTCCCGAGCATAAATCCATGGAGGCATAGTACAGTCTTTCTTCCCTTATCGCCATGGGCCCACCGTACGAGGTAGCCTGTTTTATTTGCTGTATAGGAATCAAATTGATCCCTGATGAGAGGGTTCTTTGTCTCATAATTGCTTGGATAGGAGATTACCTGATACATTCCATCACAATACGGCTTTTGGGTAATGATTGTATACCTTGGCATCTCTTCAGGCAGGGTAAAAAAGGTTTCAGGATTGTCTATAAATCCATTATCTATATAGTAATTTATTTGCCTTTCATATGTTGCTCTGTTTATGCTTCTTTTGGGTTTCAAGGGCTTCAATATCGCGGGTATGCCAAGAAATAGATTGTCAACACAACTGCCAATAAAATCCAGCCCATTTTTCTTTATTTTACTATTCATGTTATCCAACCTCTCAAATTTAATTTATATCAATAGGGTGCACCTCAGTGTCAAGACAAGAAAACATTGTGATTGGAACACGAAATTATGGAAAGTAGACTTTATTACCCATTACCTGAAATGTATCACAACGACGTCTTCATCCCTTAGGGTAAACTCTTTGCCTTCGGTAAGTACACGACCTGCCTCTTTTGCCCCTGACATGCCGTTGTATTTGATGAAGTCTTCAAATGGTACCACATCTGCCTTTATGAATCCCGTTTGTATATCCGAGTGGATGAGCCCTGCTGCATCATAAAGGGTTTCGCCCCTCTTTAGTGTCCAGGCTCTTAGCTCCTTTCCAACAGGTGTGTAGAATGTAATCAGATTTAAGAGTTCATAGCATGCCCTTATCAATGCATTGGTACCTGAACCCTTGAGGCCTACTGATTCAAGAAATTCCTGACGGTCTTCTGGCTCCAATTCTGATGCCTCTAATTCGAATTTGGCACAGATAGGTATTATGGTTATGTTCTTCTCCTCTCCCCATTGTTGGATTGCCTTTAGATATTCAGAACCCGATGTGATACCCTCTTCATCTATGTTGGCCACAACAATGTATGGCTTTGCTGTAAGCAATCCCATAGCCTTCATCTGGGAAGGGCTGATGTCCACATCTGTATCTATTATACCCTTTCCTTTGGAGAGTTCATCGATTAGGTGGGACAAAAGATCAAGATCAATGTCTGAGCTGTCCTTTTTATCCGCTTTCATGCTCTTCTTAATGGAGGCTCTTCTTTTTTCCAGCAATTCAAGGTCTGCCATAATGAGCTCGGTTATTATTACTTCCATATCTGATACAGGATCTATCTTCCCATATACATGGGAGATGTCCGGGTCTTCAAAGCATCTTACTATGTGAATTATGGTATCTACTCCTCTTATTTGGCCTAAAAACTGGTTGCCCAGGCCTTCTCCCTTGTGCGCATTTTTTACCAAACCGGCAATATCAAAGATTTCCAGTGTGGTAGGAGTAACCTTTTCCGGTTTTACAATCTCTGCAATCAGTTGAAGGTTTTTATCGGGGACACTCACGATCCCTACATTTGGGTCTATAGTACAGAAAGGATAACTCTCTGCCGGTGCGTTAGCACCTGCGATGAGATTGAACAATGTAGACTTGCCTGCATTTGGAAGCCCTACAATGCCACAGCAAAAGCCCATTAGCTTCCCTCCCCGGATTTGTAAACAATCTATTATATATTACTGAGATCTACACGGCCCAAAATGGCACCTAGTAGCTCTGCTATGGTTGAGAGTACAAGCATATCATTGTTATTGAAACTGCCAGAGTTTTTATCTGCCAGATTTAACACACCTTTTATCTCCTCACCATGTTTTATCAATACACTTATAAATGATTTTGTAAAATACTTCTCTTTATTGGTAATGCCGATTTCCTCTTCGATATTCTTTATCAATAAGGAACTATTACGAGTCAGCGCAAGATTCATAATACTTTTTTGCTCTGATGTAATATTTATAAAAGGGTCGTTTCCTATATCTTTATGATTATGGGCCTTTAACTCGAGTCCATCTGATGTTGGATTTTTTATGAACAGAGAACAGTACCTGGCTTTTAGAACCCTTGGAAGGTAATTGGTTATAATATCTAGTGTGGCTGTTATATTTTTTGCCTGATTGAGTTCCTTTGCTAAATCGTATAGATTTTCTAAATAGGACTTATTCATAAATCTATCCTCCATAAAGAATCTTTATAGATTCTCATCGGAATGTGGATCTCCAATGATTAGGAGTTCATTGCCCTTTGTTATCCTTCCTGGGTTTATGACATTTGCGAATATGCCATATTTCGGGAGCAAAGAGCGCTCTTTGAAAGAATATGTGTGAGATTGGTCTGCAGGCTTGCCTAATTGTACTACCTTGAGGATGACCTCGCCTGCCTTTATTAGGTCTCCTACCTTGATACCAGATAAATCAATGCCCTGAGTTGTGATATTTTCCGCAAAACAACCTGGGGGGAAATCCCTGGTATCACCTAGTTCTGTGCTTACTGCCTCATAGGGCAGGATACTTACCTGCATGGATGCACCCTCATGTGCATCTCCTTTTACTCCTCTTTGCAGATCGATATCAATTGAAGAAGTACCCTTTTTGGGTTTTTGTTTATCCTTTGATATGTTTACAGATAAGACCTTTCCCACTGTCTAAGTCTCCTTCTGGTATGCCTTGTTTTATACTTAATAATTCATAAAATATTAATTTACAAGAATATATCAAAAAAAGGATAGAATACGTATATGCTATTATAGGGTTTTGTGAGTCTTTTACCTAAAAGCCTTTGGCCTATCCACCTGAGTAGTTGCAATCTATATTGCATAAGACAGGTGTATGTGTTTAAATTTATATCTATGGATGATAAAGATAGGGCAATCCTGAAATTAGCCCAGGGCGATTTGCCTGTTAAACAAAGGCCTTTTGATAAATGGGCTCGTAGTACAGGAATCAGGGAATCCGAACTCATTGACAGGTTAGACCTTTTAAAGGGGGGAGGCGTTATAAGGAGATTCAAGGCCATTTTAGGGCATTATCAGGCAGGGGTGAAGGCAAATGCCATGGTTACCTGGGCCGTGCCAGAAGACAGGATTGAAGAGGTGGGGGGTATTTTGGCATCTATGGGTCCTATTACTCATTGCTATGAAAGAGCAGGTTTTAATGAGTACAATCTATTTTCTATGATTCACGGAGCTACAAAGAAAGAGGTAATTGCCTTAATAGAGGAGATAGCTGTTTCTATTAATATCAAAAGGTACAAGGTTTTCTGGAGCAAAAAGGAGCTGAAGAAATCATCCATGAAATATTTCTGAAATAGCTACGTATTTTTACGGAGGGAGCATTGACAACTAATTTGGACTTATTTGAAAAGGCAAAGAAGGTAATACCCGGGGGGGTGAATTCTCCGGTAAGGGCCTTTGGCCGGGTAGGGGGGACGCCTAGATTCATAACAAAAGGCCTTGGCCCATATATATATGATACAGATGGGAAAAAATATATTGATCATGTGCTTTCATGGGGCCCTATGATATTGGGTCATTGCCATAAAAAGGTAGTAGAAGCAATAAAAACACAGGCCGGAAAAGGTATGAGTTTTGGGGCGCCTACTGAGTTGGAAACCGCTATGGCAGAGGTAATATGCTCTGCATTTAAGTCCATAGAACAGATAAGATTTGTAAATTCAGGCACGGAAGCAACTATGAGTGCTATCCGTCTTGCCAGAGCCTATACAGAAAGGGATGTTACCGTCAAATTTGAGGGATGTTATCATGGTCATGTAGATAGCCTCCTTTCAAAGGCAGGTTCTGGTGCTTTAACATTTGCCATCCCTGATACGCCCGGTGTACCACAGGGTATTGCATCTACAACCGCAGTGCTCAGGTATAACGATATTAAAGAGTTTGAAGAATTTATGGATTTACACGGACATGCGGTAGCTGCTGTGATTGTAGAGCCTGTTGCAGGCAATATGGGGGTAGTGCCTCCTAAAGAGGGATTTCTTTCTTCCCTTAGAGAAAAGACAACAGCCCATGGTACACTACTCATTTTTGATGAGGTAATCACTGGTTTCAGGTTCTGTTTTGGCGGGGTACAGGATATGTATCATGTCACCCCGGATATAACATGTTTGGGTAAGATTATAGGCGGTGGTATGCCTGTTGGCGCATTTGGCGGGAGAAGAGAGATCATGAGTCTTCTTGCCCCTGAGGGCCCGGTATATCAGGCAGGCACACTCTCTGGGAACCCAATAGCCATGGCATCAGGCATTGCAACGCTCGAGGTATTAAGAGAGGATAGGCCATATAAGGCCCTTGATGAGATGATGGGCATGTTTACCCGCGGGGTTCAAGATGCGGCCAGGCAAAAGGGCATACCCGTTATAATAAACCGCGTAGGGTCTATGGCATCTTTATTCTTTAATGGCTCATCTGTGGAGGATCTCGATACAGTAATGAAATCTGATGGAAATAGATATGCGAAATTTTTTCATAGTATGCTTGATCAAGGGGTATATCTGGCCCCTTCTCCCTTTGAGGCCTTATTTATAAGCACTGCCCACACAACAGATGTAATTAATAGGTCAATAGAAGCTGCTCGCCATAGCCTGACTATGCTTCGATCATAGTCTGGGGTTGGTCTTTTATATAAGAGTATGGCTCTATTATTGAGCCGGGTTTTATGGCAGATTTCTCTATTACACAATTATTCCCTATGATAGAATCTCTTCCTATATTGGAGTCTGTTATCCATACCCCTGGCATAATTTTTACACCTTGTTCTATTTTCACCGTACCCAATATACATACATTGGGCCAGATCTCCGCATCATGAGCTATGCTTGCTTCAGGACCGATCCATGCTGCCCTTGGATCTATTATTGTTACGCCGGTCTTCATGAAATCATCATTTATTCTTTGTTGCATGATGGCTGCCGCATGAGAGAGTTGTCTCCTTGAATTTATTCCATAGGCCTCATCAGGGCTTGCCACATTAAATGGTACAGCATGTTTTGTCATACCTACAATATCTGTAAGATAGAACTCCCCTTTGGCATTTTTTGTAGAGAGCCTTGGCAGCGCATCTAATAGGAAGTCCCTGTTGATTATGTATACCCCTGTATTGATCTCAGATATCCCTTTTTGATCAGGGGTGGCGTCTAACTCTTCCACAATGGAGATAACATGGCCATTTTCATCTCTTATTATCCTGCCATACCCGTAAGGGTTTTGTAATACTGCGGTGAGTATACCCATGTTTGATCCTGCGTCTTGATATACATTGATAAGCCCGGCTATCGATTCATCCTTTATAAGTGGCATATCACCAGGCAGTATTATCACATCTGTTGCGGCTATTGATCTTAAGATATCTCTTGCCTGGAGTAGGGCATGGCCGGTTCCAAGTTGGGGTTCCTGGACTACTTTTGTCAGTTCAAACTTATCCAGGTAGGTGTTTATATGCTCTTTTTCATGTCCTATAACAACTACTATGGAGTTGCTTACCTTTCTTGCCAGCTTTATTGTGTAGTAGATCAGGGGGAACCCAAGGATTTCGTGCATGACCTTGGGTCTTTTGGATTTCATCCGTGTTCCTTTTCCAGCAGCCAGTATAACTGTACATATATTATGCAAAATCTAGCTCCACATCACTCCATTACCCCATTACTCCATCACTCCATTATTCCATTACTCCATTACTCCATTATTCCATTATTCCATCATTCCATAGAGATGGCAAGAAATAATAGTTATTAAAGGGTCACTTTAATTCCGATAATATTATATATGGATTTTAAGACATCTATATCATATGGTCTGATATTTATGATCATACTCGGCAGGATTTATATATCCTGCTTCATTTGTCTTGTAAAAGATATGGCTATTTGTTAAATGTTTTTATACTAAGAAGAAATAAAGAAGGGGGAAAAGCCTTATGGTTTTTGATTGGCTTTTTGGAATGTTCTCCAATGATCTTGCGATAGATCTAGGTACAGCAAATACACTTGTATATGCTCGTGATAAAGGTATTGTCCTTTCCGAACCATCCGTAGTGGCTGTGAAGATGGAACAGGGGGGTATAAACAGGATTGTAGCCGTGGGTACAGATGCCAAGAAGATGCTCGGGAGGACACCTGAAAACATAACGGCCATACGACCGCTGAGGGATGGTGTTATAGCAGATTTTGAGGCTACAGAGGCAATGCTCAAGTATTTTATCTTTAAAGTGCATCAGAGACGTACATTTGTGAGGCCAAAGGTGATTGTGTGCGTTCCTTCAGGGATTACCCAGGTGGAAAAACGGGCGGTGAAGGAGTCTTCAGAGGCAGCGGGTGCACGGGAGGTATATATAGTGGCAGAGCCTATGGCAGCTGCTATAGGGGCAGGGCTGCCTGTCACAGAGCCCATAAGCTCTATGATAGTGGATATCGGAGGCGGTACTACAGAGGTGGCGGTAATATCATTATCCGGGATTGTATATACAAATAGTGTGAGGGTAGCCGGAGATAAGATAGATCAGGCTATCATGCAGCATATAAAGCGAGAATATAATCTTTTGATTGGAGAACGTACAGCAGAGATAATAAAGATCATGATAGGAACTGCAGCCGAAGATGACGTGGAAAAGACGATTGAAGTAAAAGGTAGAGATCTGGTCTCTGGTATTCCCAAGATATTTACCATATCTTCTGAAGAGATAAGAAACGCGTGTACCGGGCCTTTAAGGACTATATTGGATACGATAAGGGGTGCTTTAGAGCAGACTCCACCTGAGTTGGCAGCAGATATAGTGGACAGGGGGATCGTTCTTACAGGGGGGGGTGCCTTGTATAAGAATCTGGATAAACTCCTTAGAGAAGAAACAGGTTTGCCGGTAATTATTGCGGATGATCCACTATCTACCGTAGCCAGGGGTGCAGGCATGCTATTAGATGATATGGACCTTCTGAAAGATATAATGATATTTGGTTGATGAGACGCAAAGGTGAGAAGGTATTTTTAGTAAGTATCTTTGTTATTCTTATCCTCATCATGATATCTGTAGGGTCGCGCAGGTATTCCACAGGGGGTTTTGACCTGGTTCGGGAAGGATATTACTGGGTAGAAACAGTCGCATCTGTCCCGGTTAAATTTTTTTGTAATATCTGGAACAATTATATATATCTCGTAGATACAAAGCAGGAAAACGCCTTATTAAAGCAGAAATTATCCAGCTTGAGGACTCAGTATATGTGTTCCCAGGGGTTGGAAGCAGAGAATAAGCGGTTGAGATCCATGCTGAAATTCAAAAGGGCTTACCATAGGTTTAAGATATATCCTGCTAGCGTCTTTAGCCAGGATATATCCCAGGTCTTTAAAACTATGATTATAGATAAGGGTGATAGTGATGGATTTATAAAAGATATGCCAATAGTCAATCCTGGTGGTGTTGTGGGTAGGGTAATAGCCACCTCTCCCCATACATCCCAGGTCTTATTGATTACTGATTCAAATAGTGCAATCCCTGCATTGATAAAGGCGACCCGGGTTAAAGGGATAGTAAAAGGCGGGGGAGATGGGATATTAACCCTTGAATATATACGCCGATCAGAAGATTTGGACCTGGGAGATGAAGTGGTGACATCCGGCCTTTTGGGCATATTCCCTAAGGGATTGAAGATAGGATATATAAAGGAGATAAATAGGGACGTGCACAAGATATTTGCAGAGATAACACTCACCCCCAGTGTGGAGATAGATAAGATAGAAGATGTTTTCGGGATAGAAAGCTATGTGGAAGATAGCAATTAAGCTCTTTGGCCTCTTTGTGCTAATATTGTTGATAGAGACAACAATCACTCCTTATATATCCGGGTTTTTGAGGATAGATCTCTTTCTGGGTTTAATTATGGGCCTGGTGATCTATGTCCCATTTGCTTATGGAATTACAGCGACCTTTATATTTTCTTTTTTATTGCAGGCATTCTCAGGTGCCAGATTGGGGAGCTTGCCTTTTGTATATATAGGGGTATATCTGGGAATTGAGCTTGTAAAGGGTTTCGTCTATCCGGAAAATATTCTGGTTCAGATAGCGCTTGTTTGTGTATTCAATATCTTGGTAGTCGCTATTACCGGAGGGTTCATGGATATATGGTTTGTTGAAGAAGGATTATGTCCCTTAATTCTGGGTACAGCATTAACAGGGCTAGCTGCCCCTGTAATGATTGTTACCATAAAGCAATTGTATCAAACAAATGAAAGCTAGTATCTCAAGGGTACCCTTAGAAATCGAATTTAAGAAGAAAGGAATAATCTTATTAGCCATAATTATACTATTGTTTTCTGCCCTTGTATTAAGGTTAATGTATATGCAGGTTCTTCAGGGTTCGCATTATGAAGGACTTTCCAAGGATAATCGTATGAGGATCTTAAGTATAAAGGCTCCAAGGGGTAAGATCCTGGATCGTGATGGAATAGTACTTGCGGATAATAAACCTGCGTACAACCTTATTGTAATCCCTAAGGATATATCAGATTTAGATGTCGTTTCCTCCAGGGTTTCAGAAATATTAGAAATAGATCATCAAGAAGTTGAAAAGAAAATAAAGGCCGGACTTGGCAGGCCATTTGAGCCTGTGCGTGTAGGTAGAGATATCTCCTTTGATCAGGTGGCTAAAGTTGAGGCTGAGATATTCAGTCTTCCAGGGGTCTCGATAGAAGCTGCTACCGAAAGGGACTATGTATATAAAGACCTTGCATGTCATGTGCTAGGTTTCCTTGGGGAGATTTCCAAGAAGGAACTTCGTCTGCATAGAGGTGGTGATTATGCTGCTTGCGATCTCATTGGGAAGAGTGGCATAGAGCTGGAGTGCGAGAGTATATTGCGTGGTAAAAAGGGTAAAAGGGTAATACAGGTAGATGCCTCGGGACGCAAACAGAAGGTTTTAGATGAAGTTTATCCAGTACCTGGTAAGGATATCAGACTTACTATTGATAAAGACCTGCAAGCGTCAGCTAAAAATGCCTTGGGGGATAAGGTTGGAGCCATTGTAGCTATAGTCCCCGCTACAGGGGATGTCTTGGCCATGGTAAGCAGGCCAGGATTTGATCCAAACATGTTTCTTTCGCCAATAGCCCCTGGAATGTGGGATCAGATAATACAGAACCCATTGCATCCTCTAGAGAACAGGGCATTAAGGGGACAATACCCCCCTGCTTCTCTGTTCAAGATAATAGTTGCCCTTGATGGTCTTTCAAAGGGGGTCATCACTCCAGAGGAGAAGGTCTTTTGTCCGGGATATTTTTCTCTGGGAAAGAGGAAGTTTATGTGCTGGAAGTCCTCTGGCCATGGGGAGGTGGACCTTGTAAAGGCAATTAGGGAATCTTGTGATGTCTATTTTTACACCTTAGGAAAGCTTTTAGGCATAGATGAACTTTCCACGTATGCTCTAAATCTAGGTCTTGGCAAACCTACAGGTATAGGGCTTCCGGAAGAGGTCTCAGGACTTATTCCAACCAAGGCATGGAAGATGGCCAGATTTAATAAACCATGGCAAGGGGGCGAGACAGTTATAACAGCTATTGGGCAGGGATTTGTCTTGGTGACCCCTTTGCAGGTAGCAAAGGTTATGAGTGCAGTGGTAAATGGTGGCCATATTTATACCCCGAAGATACTTGTATCGCAGTCTTCTACCCTGGAAGGAGAGATTGATGTTTCCGAGGATCATCTATCTATAATAAGGGAGGCATTAAGAGAGGTGGTGGAAGGCCCTCACGGTACAGGAAGAGGTATAAGAGATCCTATGTTTTCCATAGGGGGTAAGACAGGAACAGCTCAGGTTGTAAGGGGGATTACATCCAATCTTCCTGATGAATCGGATATTCCTTATAAATACAGAGATCATGCATGGTTTTTTGGCTTTTCTCCTGTTAAAAATCCGGAGATCTTAGTGGTAGCTGTAGTGGAACACGGAGGTCATGGAGGCAGTATAGCTGCGCCTATTGTAATGGATGTTATAAAGAAGCACTTTTTCCTAAAAGGGGCTATGAATGAACAAATTGTCAAAGATAGCAGATAATATAGATTGGCGTGTTATCACTATAGTTTTTTTTATTATCTTTGTAGGTTTATTATGTCTTTATAGTGCCACTAATGTCCTTAGTCTTATTATCTTTTGGAAGCAGGTCATCTGGGTGGGTTTAGGTATTTTTGTTATGCTGGTGGCCTTTATTATAGATTACAGGACATTAATGCGTATGGCATGGCCTATTTATGTAATTACTATTATACTACTTGTGTTGGTCTTGTGTATAGGTAACGAGATCGCCGGCGCCAGGCGATGGTTTTCCATAGGTCCTTTAGGGTTTCAACCCTCTGAAGTGGCAAAGGGTATGGTTATTATATTAATAGCCTTCTATGGTGCGAAAAAAAGGCATATTGATGGGTATGGATCGAGGGATCTTATGCTGCCTTTTGTTGTACTGTTGGTCCCGACACTCTTGATACTTGCCCAGCCGGATCTTGGCACTGCCGGCATTATCGTGCTTATCGCAGTATGTATGTTCTTTGTCATAGGGATAAAGAAATCAGCATTTATAACCACCCTCTTTATTATGATAGGGTTGTTACCCGTTGCGTGGTTATCTTTAAAGGATTACCAGCGAGCCCGCATCTTATCATTTCTTGATCCAAACAGAGACCCCCTTGGGACAGGCTACCATGCTATACAGTCAAAGATAGCAGTTGGTTCAGGTGGCCTTTTAGGTAAGGGGTTTCTCCATGGTACCCAGACCCAGCTGATGTTCTTGCCGGAGCATCATACAGATTTTATATTCTCTGTAGTGGCGGAGGAGTGGGGTTTTATTGGCTCTGCTGTGGTTATATCTTTATATCTTCTTTTAATAACAAGGATTATATCTGTAGGGATAAAGGCAAAGGATAGATTCGGGGCCATATTATGTTTTGGGATCGCCATATATTTTACATTACACGTGTTTATAAACATTGCCATGGCTATTGGTTTAGCCCCTGTAGTGGGCGTTCCACTGCCATTTATAAGTTATGGCGGCTCCTTTATGTTGGTGAATATGGCCTGTATAGGTATAGTTCTCAGTGTATCATGGAGGCGGTTTTTCTCCTAAGGCTAAGGGCTTAAGTTCTATGTCCAATCCGACTTCGCTTTCAGCTACAACGGACAAGCTGGCGGACAAGAAGGCCTGGGTTTGATTCCCAGCCCCCTATTTATTCCCCCCTCGAGGGCGGAGGGGGGTGTTACATGTCAATGACATCCCCCTTCAAAGGGGGAATTCGTCCGAACCCCTTACTTTCTCCTACCCCCTTCAGAGTTAACAATCTCTCTAAGGGCTAAACTTGATGCTTTCGTAAAAAGTAACTGGGCATGTCATTGCGAGGAGCTTAAACGACGAAGCAATCTAATAATATCATATAGTTATGCTCCACGAGATTGCTTCGCTTCGCTCGCAATGACACGTTTCTAGACTTTTTACGAGACCGTCGAACTTAGAACTTAGAGCCTTTCTTGTGCGGGATTTATTGGTTGACTCGGGGAAAATAATCATGATATTTTTTCCCAGCAATCTATGGGAGGAACACATGCAAAGAAATGGCAAGATTAAGATAGTATTAATGGCCTCTTTTTTATTTATGCTTTTGAGTATCTCATCTTATGCTGCCCCGATAGATCCATTTCAAGGGGATCTGATAGCTGATGTAGCGCAGAAGGTGTTGCCGTCTGTGGTAAATATCTCTTCAGTAAAGACCGTAATAGTAGGACAATCTCCGTTTTTGTCTGATCCATTCTTTAAGGACTTTTTTGGCTCTGTGCCTCGTAAGAGATTAGAAAGGGCCTTAGGATCCGGAGTTATCGTCTCAGATGATGGATACATTATTACGAATAATCACGTGGTAGGTGGCGCAGACAAGGTAGAGGTAAGGCTGGCTGATGGGAGGGTCTTTGAGGCTAGTATTATAGGTAGCGATCCAAAGAGTGATGTTGCTGTAATAAAGATAGCAGCCAAGGACCTACCTGCCATAGCTATAGGGGATTCCTCGAATCTACGTATAGGGACCGTGGTGTTGGCTGTTGGTAATCCCTTTGGTTTGAGTCAGACTGTAACCATGGGGATTATAAGTGCGCTTGGCCGTTCCGGCCTGGGTATTACTGATTATGAGAATTTTATCCAAACCGATGCAGCAATAAATCCCGGGAATTCAGGCGGTGCGCTTGTGAATATGAAGGGAGAGCTTATTGGGATTAACACCGCTATTTTGTCGAAGTCAGGAGGAAATGTCGGCATTGGGTTTGCGATACCGGTTGATCTGACCATGAATATAAAGGAGAGTATTATTCGCTATGGCAAGGTAGTAAGGGGGTGGTTTGGTGTTACTGTTCAGGACATCACACCAAAGATTGCAAAGGCCATGCACCTTACCTCTACCAGGGGTGTTCTGGTTGCTGGTGTGGTGGATGATTCTCCTGCGGATAAGGGTGGTATTAAAAGAGGTGATGTTATTCTAGAGATAAATTCAAAGAAGGTTACACGGGCTTCTGGGTTAAGGATTATGGCATCAGAACTTCTGCCAGGATCTTCAGCAAGGGTCAAGATTTTAAGGAATGGCAAAGAGAAGTTTCTCAGTATTATCATAGGCGATCTATCCGAGGCCAAGATTACATCAAACGAATTTGTGATAAAGGACAATAGATTTTTAGCAGGCGCTACTGTTGGAGAGATAACGGATGTAATAAGAGAAAGATTGAGTTTTCCTCAAGACTTAAAAGGCGTTCTTGTCTTTAAGGTAGAAGCACGTAGCCCGGCAGCATCCACCGGGCTAGCCCCAGGCGATGTTATTATAGGGATAAATGGTAAGGATATTGATAGTCTTGGAGGATTTGAGGATGTCTTGTCTGGTCTTTCTGGTCACAAGATTTCTATAAGGATATTCAGGCATGGTGCTATAATGGATATGACCATAATAAGGTAGGGCAGATATTAATAATAGCATAAGAAATGCCCTGGTTGCCATCTTCTTACTCTCCCTGGTTATAGTTATACTTCCAGGCATCAACCACGGTATATGGAGGCCGGATGAGCCCAGGGTTGCAGGCATATGTGCTGAGATGGCCTACAGTGGCGATTACGGTATCCCCCGTCTAAACGGCAGGCCATTTCTAGAGAAGCCGCCGCTATATTTTATGGCAGGTGCCCTGTTTGGCGCTGTCTTTGGTAAAGACAAGGATATATCATATAGATTAGTATCTTTATCCTTTTGCATATTGACCCTTATTATAGTCTACTTTATGGTATCCAGGAGAGAAGGATATATCTACGCTCTCATTGCCGCAGGAATCCTGGCTACCTCATGGGAGTTCTTTCAGATATCGAGATGGATACAGGTGGATATTGCGCTGGTATTTGGTGTTGTGCTTGCCATGTATGCATACCTTAGACTGATAGAGCACTATAGGATAAGAGATTCTATCCTCCTTGGCATAGCTCTTGGGATCACATTCATGGTAAAGGGCCTGGTAGGTGTTGGTATAATTGGTGCCGCCATAATAGCAGATATCATAAGGCAAAAGGACATAAGACTAATCTGGCGGATAAAACCTTATATTGTAATAGCCCTTATGCTGGTTCCTATTGCACCCTGGATTGTATACCTCTTTCATACAGGTGGCTGGCCATTTGTGAGAGAGGTCGTTGTCGTTAATAATATAGGGCGTTTTACAGGGGCAACCGAGGCCTTAAGCCTTGGGCACCATCATGGTATAATGTATTATCTTGATCACTTCCCAAGGGATTTCTTGCCATGGACGTTCCTCTTTATCCCTGCATTTATAAGGTCTATAAGGGGATTCAAGGATGATCCGTATATAAGCTGGTTTATTGGGCCATTTATCCTTTTATGTCTGGCATCTACCAAAAGGGGTGTATATCTGGTCCCGTTATATCCGGCAGCAGCATGTATGATAGCGAGTTTTCTTGAGCGTGGCATACATAAAAAGTGGGAAGATGTTATGTTAAAGATCACGTGGATGGGTGCCATCGGATCTTGTATTGCACCTTTTGTGGGGATCTTTATCGGGTATCCTTTTTTTGGTATATCCCTTGGTATGGTATCTGTAGCAGCCCTTATTGTAGTTGCCAGGCAAAGGGTATTTAAACATGTAAAAGGTTTTTCCCTTGTTGTGGTGATATGCATTGGAATTAGCTGTTCTACCACGATATATTATGATTATATGAAGCCAAGACAAGACTTTCTCGGATTTACAAAGAAGGCCTTATCTGTGGCACAAGGTAGCGATATAATTATACTATCTCCGGACGAGATCTTCGAAGGTGTTCTACCAATGCTTACCGGTAAGACCTTTAAGGAGGTAGCCCATCCAAAAGACATTAAGGAGGGAGGGCTCTTTATCTGGGCAGAGCGTCATGATAGTATCTTTAATACCCTAAAGGAAAGGGCCAGGGTAGACATCATATTAGAACAGAAGATTGGCAGCAAACAGGCAAGGCTGGCTTATATTATGCCAGGTGGTCTAATGTATAAGTCAAACATTGAGGAACGTCTGTGATGACAAGTATTGGTCTATCGAGAGAGGCAGTATCTTTATGAAGATCCTTCTTGTCGAGGATGATCTAAGGACTGCTTCGTTTATAATGAAGGGCCTTCAGCAGGCCGGTTTTGTTGTGGAACATGCTGTAGACGGCGAAGATGGGCTGTATCTGGCATTGACCGGGGCCTATGACGCGGCAGTGGTTGATATAATGTTACCCAAGCTAGACGGTCTGACCTTGATTGAAGGACTTCGTAAGAAGAGAGTGGTGATGCCCATTCTCGTCCTCAGCGCCAAGAGCTCGGTAGATGACCGCATTAAGGGGCTGCAGACCGGCGGGGATGACTATCTGGTCAAGCCGTTTGCATTCTCGGAGTTGTTGGCACGCATACAGGCCCTCATCCGCAGGGCCAATTTCATTCCTGAACCGACAAGTCTGACAGTAGGCGACCTTTCCATGAATCTTCTCACTCGGAAGGTCTTTCGAGGGGGTAGAGCAATTGAGCTTCAGCCACGCGAGTTTGCCCTGCTCGAGTATCTTATGCGTAATGCAGGAAGGGTTGTCTCAAAGACAATGATTATGGAACACGCCTGGGATTATAACTTTGACCCGCAAACCAATGTGGTCGAGGCCAGGATCTGCCGCCTTAGAGACAAGATCGACCGTTCGTTCGACCCAAAGCTGATCCATACCATCCGGGGAGTCGGTTATGTATTTGAAGAAAAAAGGTAATATATTTCATACAGTTACCTTCCGTCTTACCCTGTGGTACACGGTTCTGTTCGCCATTTTAGCTTTAACAGTCTTCTTTATCATGTACATCACGCTAACCTCGAACCTTAGTCAGCGCATGGATGCAAATCTACTCAATGAAGCGAAAGAGTTTGGAGCACTTTATCGTACCGGTGGCATCGAGATGCTTAAGGTTGAGTTTGAACGTGAAACACAGTCTGAAGGGATCGACAGAATGTTCTGCCGGCTTTTTTCTCCCAGCATGGAGACTCTTGCCTCCTCTGATCCAGGCGTATGGGCAAATCTCGATTTGCAGCAATCCAAACTTGAGGATTTTTCAAACAAGGCAGAGGCCTTTAAGACACTATCTGTCCCGGGATATGAGCACAAGGCCCGCGTGATCTACGAGAAGACTTATGATGGCAATATCATCGAGATTGGGCATACGCTAAGGGACGATGAAGAATTGATGGAAGATTATCGAGAGATTTTTGGGTCGGCCATGGCGCTGATGTTGGTATGTGGTGGTTTGCTGGGATGGTTTGTGGCCAAAAGGGCCATGATAGGAGTTGAGAGGGTCACACAGACAGCGGTTAACATAGGCAAAGGAGGGCTTGCCTATCGGGTTCCTTTAGGGAATGAAGGCAAGGAGATCGAGAATCTTGCTACAGCCTTTAATGATATGTTGGAGAGGATCGAATCGCTTATTACGGAGCTGAAAGAAGTGACAAACAATATCGCCCATGATCTCAGAAGCCCGATTACCAGGATTCGGGGAGTCGCAGAGACCACATTAACCGGAGAATCCGGCATTGATGAATATAAAGAGATGGCAGGGATAATCGTTGAAGAGAGTGATCGTCTCGTGGGTATGATCAATGCCATGCTGGAGATTGCAAAGGTTGATTCTGGCATTGTGTCTTTTTCAAAGACTGATGTGGATATGTTAAAAATCATCAAGGATGCCTATGGGTTATTTCAGCCGGTTGCGGAAGATAAAGGCATTCATCTCGAGGTTGACCTTCCTGAAGAGCCTTTGATTATTCTTGGTGATTGCGCTAGGCTTCAACGCGTAGTAGCTAATCTTCTTGATAATGCCATCAAATATACCCCTGCCAGCGGAAAGGTCCTCTTAAGAGCAAAGACAACTCAAACGAATGTGGTGATCTCGGTTATTGATTCTGGTATAGGTATAGGTGAAGAGGACTTACCTCACATCTTTGATCGGTTCTATCGCGTGGATCAAAGCCGGTCTACACCCGGAAATGGTCTGGGGCTCAGCCTGGCTCAAGCGATTGTTCGTGCGCATGTAGGAGAGATAACTGCAGAGAGCCATTTGGGCAAGGGGAGCACATTTACCATTATTATTCCTCGCACATCCTTCCAAAACTGATGGCTTCGCAAAAAGTCCAACTTCTGCGTTGCGCTGCATCTTTCGTCATTGCGGCGTACGGTAAGTACGCCTCATTCCTCAAGATTTGCGCGCCTTGAATTTGAAGCTTTTTACTTTGCCATCTAATTTTGACTTTTTACGAGTGCACCAAAACTAGAATCCATTACGACATTATCAAAGTATAATCTTCAGGTAAGCATTTGATTAACAACGTGCTTTATGATATGGCTATGTTTGAGAAGACTACAGCGGATGCTGACACTAATCAAGGATGTACAATTATAATGGGACGTACATATGAATGAACAAGGCAAGATATGGTATAAACTGCGTGGATTGTTGATTGCGCCATTGTATTTATTTACAGTTTTTTGTTTTTGGGGCGAAGTGGAATCGCACTGGCTAATACTCCTCGGGGGGTGCTTTTTCTTTGCCGGGTTGGTTCTTCGGATCTGGTCGCAGATGCACCTGCATTATCGTTTAAAGGTCCACAAGGTTTTTACTACAACGGGTCCTTATACATACGTGCGGAATCCTATTTACATTGGGAACACCTTGATATTGGTTGGAACCACCGTACTCTCTGAGTTGTTATGGGTGGTTCCGATCATGATTGCGTGTTGTGCAATTACATACATTCTGGTGGTACGATACGAAGAAGACCATCTTATCAAGAAGTATGGTGACCAATATCTGGAGTATCTCAAGAGCGTTCCAAGATGGTGCCCCCGTGTTGGAAACATTGTGAAAGTACCTATACAGAATCTTAGAACCTTTATTTACCCTAGCATCAAGGCCGAAGTGCACATTCTCCTGCTCCTTGTCCCGTTCGTGCTCAAAGAGCTGATTACTTCATATTGATGCCAATAACCAAAGGGGTGAGACCCTGGCTTTATTTAAGGACTTGCCTGGGTTTGGCTATGTAAGGTCGGAAGCCACATAAGGCTTGATTTCATTCGCTCGTTTCAACCTTCTACTCTCTCGAATAATATGTAAGGGTCCGCTTTTAAAATCTGACGGTTACCAAAACGCCCGCCCCATCTTGAATAAGGCAAGGTGTGATATTGACTTTCAATTTATCAGTCTTATCAACGCTATCCGCCGCCAGATATGCTATCCACCAGCCCAGGGCCACCTGGGAAAAGTAGTGTTCATCATCGTTGATCCTTGATAATCCTGCCAGATAAGCCAGATTCTCTATGGAATAAAAATTTTTATAATCTCCCCATACGGTATCAACTATCCCAGAGGCCATACAGACAACCGTTTCTGCGGCAAGCGTGCCGGATGGGATCATCAGTAATGTTATGGTCAAAAGATATGTCTTTAATCTTTTCATTATCTATCTTTCACACCATTTGTTTCAATATAGTAGTGTTTAGTTTAAGGATCTCTTATAACTCTCCCCAATTTATTACCACATTACCAAAAGATAATCTTAAGGTAAGCATCTGGTTAACAACGTGTTTTATTGTACGCCTATACTTGAAAGGTATACAATTGTTTATGAGGGCTAGGATCCGGATCATTTTATTATTAGGGGTATTATTCGTCTTACTCTTACCTGGCATTGATCACGGGTTATGGAGACCGGATGAGTCCAGGGTGGCTGGTATCTGTGCGCAGATGGCTCGTACAGGTGATTTTTTTGTGCCCCATCTCAATAGAAAACCCTCCTCTATACTTTGCAGCTGGGGCGCTTAGTGGGCTGATGTTTGGCGAAGATAAAGACATCTCATATCGCCTTGTATCACTGATGTTTGGTGCGTTAACGGTTATCATCACCTTTTTTATGCTTTATAGGAAAAATGGGTATATTGATGCCCTTATAGCAGCAGGCGTGCTTGCAAGTTCATGGGAGTTTTTTGAGATTTCCAGATGGATACTGGTAGATATTGCCCTTGTTTTTGGCGTAACGCTTGCCATGTATGCATACCTAAGATGGATAGACAGGCGTAAGTTGGTAGATTCTATCATCTTGGGTATCGCTTTGGGCATCGCATTTATGGCAAAGGGCCTTGTGGGGCCTGCAATCATTGCTGCAGCCATTATCACGGATATCGTGAGGCAAAGGGACATCAGGATAATATGGTCGCTGAGACCTGTTCTGGTCATTATTATCATGCTTTTGGCCATTATGCCTTGGATGATTGGCCTTTACAACCGCGGTGGCTGGCCCTTTGTAAGGGAGGTGATTGTTGTCAATAATATCATGCGTTTTACTGGTGCTGCCGAGGGTGCAGCCCTTGGGCATCAGCAAGGCATTTTTTCCTACCTTGGTTATTTTCCCAAGGGTTTTCTTCCCTGGACATTTCTTTTTATTCCTGCCTTTGTTGCATCTGTACGGAGAGCCAAGGATAACCCGTATGTAAGCTGGTTTATCGGTCCATTTATCCTTATGAGTATTGCATCTACCAAGAGGGGGATATATTTGGTGCCGATCTATCCTGCTGCCGCATGCATGGTGGCAACTTGGCTAGGTGAGAAATCACATATGCGCTGGGAGGATGTCATGATAAAAATTACCTGGATCATTGCTATCCTTGGTTGTTTTTACCTTTTACTGGCATTTTTTTGGGGAACCCCCAGCTTGGTGTAGGCATGGGCATACTTTCCCTGGGAGCCCTTTTTGTTGTCATGAAGAGTAGTTCTCTAAAGCAGGTAAATGCCTTTTCTCTTGTGCTAGTGATGTGTATAGCCATAAACGCGAGCACTACAGTATATTTCAGCTATATGAAGCCAAAGAAGGACTACATGAGCTTTGCGAAAGAAGCTCTAATCACAGCAGGTCATAGGGAGGTAACGATCCTTGGGTACGACGAAAATACTCGGGGTTTGGTTTCCATGGTCTTCGGCCACACGCTTAATGTTGTATCTAGTCTCTCAGATATAAAGAAAGAAGGGCTATTTATATGGGCAGGCATTGATGATGTCATGCTTAGTACCTTGAAGGGCAGTACTAAAGTGAATATTATATTAGAACAGAAGATCGACGGCAGGAAGGTAAGACTAGCTTATATTGTCCCGAATTGTGGGATGCATAAGTTGACCCCCGAGGGATGTTCGCAATAATGAGGATCGTACAAGTCTTCCTTGCTATTGCCATCTTGTTGCAACTCGTGGGCGTAATAGATCATTCTTTGTGGAGCCCTGACGAGCCAAGGGTTGCAGAGATTGCCAGGGAGATGGCAGTAAGCGGGGATTATATAATCCCCCATTTTTCAGGCAGGCCATTTCTGGAAAAGCCACCCCTGTATTTTGCCACAGTAGGCGTCTTTTATCGCGTTTTTGGAACTACTTGTGAGGGTGTGGGTAGATTTGCATCAGTCATCTTTGCTATTGGGACCTTGCTTGTGGTGTTCTTTGGCACAAGGGCCATTTATACAGGGCAGATAGCTGCGTTATCGACCCTGGTGCTTGCAACTTCTTTCAAGTTTTTTGAGATCTCCCACAAGATGGTAGTAGATATCGCACTTTGTTTTTTCATTACCACTGCCTTATTTTCATTTATCCTTGCATATAAAGATAAATCATCCTGGGGATATAGACTCTTCTGGATCAGCCTTGCACTAGCCTTTATGGCAAAGGGACTTATTGGTATTGGAATACCACTGGCGGTAGTCATCCTCTTTGCCCTATGGCAGGAAGATTTTTTTCTTATAAACCCGCATGAGCGATCCACGCTCACAACCAAGGATGAAAACATGCTCGGGCCGAGAGAAACATCCGTCCCTGAAGACTGGCCCCTGATCCCCTGCCCCTATTTTTGCAGAGATAATCAGAGGAGGGGGCTTGCAGTATGTAGTGGTCCTGCCGAGCAGGGCAGATGCCGGGCTAAAGGAACTTATGGGATCAAGAGGAAGGTGTATTATGAAGGTTGATGGTCGTGCAAGAAGAAAGATAGAGCTATGGAGACTGAAAAAGCAAGGTGCACGGAAAAAGAATATATCATGACAAAGTCTGAATTTTATACATTTATGAGACAGGAAAGAGATGTCTACTGTCTTGCCTATGATAAATATCTAGGTCTCATTAAGGAAGATGTCCCTGGGATTGTCATGGCAGGTCATAAAGGTGACCTTTGGTTAGTACGCGGGCCCAAGGAGTAAAGTTTGCATAATGAATAAGAGATTAATCTTTCATCTGGTATTAATCCTTGCCGTATTAATATTGTGCTCCAATCTGGGTTTACTTCCTTTATGGGGCTCGGAAGGACGTTGGGCAGTGATCTCTCGATATATGTTTAGAACAGGAGATCTATTCAACCCCATGTTAGGTATTGTGCCTTACTGGGATAAGCCTTTGCTCTCATACTGGCAGATTTTACCAATAGCGTATATCAGTGGAGGTATTAGCGAGTTTATTGTTAGATTTCCATCTGTCTTTTGGGCAATTATAATGGTTTTTCTTACATATGATTTGGCTAAGAGATGGTTTGATGAACATACAGCCCTTATATCTATTGGCATTCTCACTACATCCTATGGATTTGTGTTTTGGGGGCGTAATGCTCAAGTAGAGATGACCAATGCAACAATGATCATGCTTTGTCTGTGGTATTTCTTTAAACACAAATCAGATAACAGTTACACTTGGGTATATACACTGGGCATCATTATGGCCCTTGGCGCCAATATGAAGGGGCTTACTACCTATGCTGTGCCCATATTTTGCATGCTGCTTTTGTCTTTTATAAAAAGGAGGTGGTCATGGCTACCTCCCTTAAGGGTTATAGTATTGGCTGGTCTGCTCTCCATCACTGTATTTCTTGTGATACCTATAGCAGCGGATATTGATCTCTTCACATGGGACCCATTACGCATGGTCTGGCATGAGAATGTAGTAAGATTTTTCGCATCTTTTGATTATAAAGCCTCTATTTGGCTGTACTTCTACAGAATATTTGATCTGTTTGCACCATGGTCACTGTTTTTACCATTGGCGCTTGTATACTATCTTTATAAAGCTCGGTACAGAGGTTCTAAGATCTCAGACATTATGATTTTATCTGGCGCTATATTCATCTTTTTCACCATATTGGGCTCAAGACGTCCTTATTATTTGCTCCCAATTATACCTTTTATATCTATACTGGTAGGGGACATGCTTGTAAGATTCGGCTGTCGCAGTCTAACCATTGGGATAAGTAGGGTTGCAAAATCAATTGGGGTCTTTATAGGGCTTACCTTTATTACCCCTCTGATAGTCTTTGCTCTAAGACCTCAAATCTTTCCTGATGGGGCAGATGCACTTTTAGTCTGCTTTATTATTTTATCTTTGAGCGGAATCGCAATGATTATAGGCACGGCAAAGGAGAACATCCAGGCAATGGCGGCATCTGTGGCTGTTGTCTGGCTTGTTTATGTGATAGGGGTAGTGCCCTGGGCCGCAGATAGGCCGAATCTAAAGACATATGTTGCACAGGTGATTGCCTTGGACAGGCATGTTGGCTTCCTTTATAGCGATGATGCAAAGGTAATCTTTTATTTAGATAAGCCATATCAGGTATTTGTTGACAAGGACAGTGCGCGTAACTGGGCTTATCAGACGAAAGGTGTATTAATTACATCCTATGACATATCTGATCCATCCTGGGAGTGTGCAGTGGATGCACACAAATGGAAGGCCATGATTCTCAAGCCTGAAGGGCCGTTGTCTTATTGGCCAGGACCAGATATATCTGGAAACAGTCTCTCAAGTGGCTTCTTATAGCTGCCTTCAGGGTGTGCCAGATAAATTTTACTGATTGAAGTCTTGTATATATTGGTATATGCGATCTCTAGACTTCTAGTCGTAAGGCAAATATTATAGCCGAGTTTCTTGATAAGAAGGTAACTGGGTTGTTATAATATATGAAGTGATTAGGTGTAAGTGAACGGATAAGGAGTATTATTTGATGCGTGAATTCATACCAATGAGCAGGCCATTCATTGGCCAGGATGAGATCGATGCAGTAAGTGAGGTTCTACGTTCCGGATGGATTACCACAGGCGCTAGGTGTAAGGAATTTGAGGACAGGTTTACAACCTTGACTGGTGCAAAATATGCCCTGTCTTTAAGCTCTGGCACAGGTGGTATGCACCTTGTATTAAAGGCCCTTGGTATTGGGAAAGGTGATGAAGTGATAACCCCCTCCATGACCTTTGCATCCACAATAAACCAGATCGCTCTTTCAGGGGCGAGGTCTGTCTTTGCAGATATAGACTATGATACCATGCTCATAAAACCAGAAGAGATAAAAAGGCTTTTGTCCGGGCATACAAAGGCAATAATCCCTGTACACTTTGCAGGTGCGCCTGCTGATATGGATGCGATAGAAGGCCTTGCAGGCGATATCCCTGTTATAGAGGATGCAGCCCATGCCATAGGTACTATGTACAAAGGGGGACATATAGGATCAAGGGGCAACATCGCCATATTCTCCTTTCACCCCATAAAAAATATCACCACGGCAGAGGGCGGGATGGTGGTAGGTGGTGATGAGGCCTTTATGGAACGTTTGAGGCTACTCAGGTTTCATGGGATTGAACGCGATGCGTGGAAGCGATACGGCAAGGCATCTGACCCGACATATGACATAATAGAGCCAGGGTTTAAATACAACATGACAGATATTCAAGCCTCGCTTGGTCTTGTGCAGATGGATAAATTAGAAGAGATCACCAAAAGGCGCACAGAGATTGTGGAGCTCTATATACAGGGGCTGTCTGATATAGACGGGATTGATTTGCCGGGTAGCCCCACTTATGATCACAGACACGCATGGCACTTATTTGTAGTAAAGATTAGATCTATGACAAGGCAAACATTCATGGAGGCGCTTGCAAAAGAGAATATCGGTTATGGTCTGCATTTCCCTGCCTGTCATAAGCTGACTTATGTAAGAGAGATGTTTGGCGAGACTAAGTTGCCTGTTACAGATGAGCTTGCCACGCGGATATTAAGTCTGCCTCTATATCCTGGTATGAGCGATGCTCAGGTTCGGGCAGTGATAGATGCAGTAAGGAGAATCCTCGGTTGAAAAAGGGGATTATACTAACACTGGTACTTGCAGTGGTTGCCTTCACGTCTGTAGGTATGTGGGGGGATATAATCGGAGCAGGTCCTGCATTAAAGGGCTTTTCATGGTATTTGATACCAGTCATAGCCATGTTTGGATTTGGCAATGATCTTATCAAGTTTTTGAGATGGCATATATACTTGGCCAAGATGGGTATAGATATACCCATGGGGAAGAACCTTATGATCTTTTTATCAGGTCTCTCCATGAGTGCAACCCCTGGCAAGGTGGGTTTTTTGATCAAAAGCCAGATGCTTAAGTCCATAACCAATCGTAGGATTATTGCTACATCGCCTGTTATTATGGCAGAGCTGTACATGGACCTGATATGTCTTGCTATGATCTCTTTATTAGGGATAGGCCTTTTTAGTAAGGGCATATGGGTTGCGCTTATCCTTTGTGTGCTACCTGCCATATGTCTTATCCCACAGGTAGCAGATATATTGATAAAGATCCTCTCGAAGCTGCCTGTGTTCTCTGGCAGGACACATGATTTAAAGGATGCCTTAGATAATATGTTTAGATTGTTTGGGCCCAAGGTTGTTATCATGAGTTTTATTATCACCCTGATTGCATGGATTAGCGAGGGTGTTGCCCTGATGCTTATCATAAAGGGTCTTGGCCTTGAGATGGGGATTATAAAGGCGACTTCTATATTCGGATTTTCTACCCTTATTGGTGTATTGTCCATGCTTCCAGGCGGGTTAATTGTTACAGATGCAAGCCTGATGGGGTTGATTGTCCATGCAGGTATCCCTGCTACACCAGCTGCCTTGGCTGCTATCATGGCCAGGGTATTTACACTGTGGCTTGCTGTTCTCATAGGCAGTATCTGTCTTGTCAGAAATAGAAGTTATGTATATGGCTACATAAAGGGTAACTACTCAGGTGGATAGGCTGAAGGCTGAAGGAGGACCGACAATTAATAATCAGCCTTTAGTCTTCAACCTAAATAGCCGGGTAATTACCATAGAGGAGGTATAGATGGGCCAGGAAAAGATATCTGTTGTCATCCCGGTGTATAATGAGGGACAGACCTTGAACAGGCTATTTGAGAGGCTAACACCCGTGATGGAGGCCTTAGGCAGGGACTATGAAATAATCCTTGTGGATGATGGCAGCACTGATAATTCTCTGGATATAATGTTAAAGCATGCAGGCGACAGGATAAAGGTAGTAGAGCTTACCAGGAACTATGGGCAGCATGCCGCAGTCTTTGCCGGGTTTGAAAACAGCACAGGTGGCATTATCATTACCATGGATGCAGACCTGCAGAACCCGCCTGAAGAAATCCCGCGTTTGATAAAGGCTATGGAAGATGGCAATTATGAGGTTGTGGGCACGGTAAGAAGGTCAAGGAAGGACTCCATATTCAGAAAGATCCCGAGCCGGATTGTAAATGGGATTACAAGGCGTATCACTGGTGTTAAGCTGAATGACTGGGGCTGTATGCTTCGCGCATACAGGAGACATGTGGTAGAGTTTATGGTAGAAAGCCAGGAGCATTCCACATTCATACCAGCGCTTGCTACCTCATTTGCCAAGGATATAACAGAGATAGAGGTGGCCCATGAACAGCGTTTCGCAGGCGAGTCCAAGTATTCTCTGGCAAAATTGATATCCCTGCAATTCGATCTTGTCACCTCATTTTCCGATTTCCCCTTAAGGCTCATGCTTTACCTGGGATTTTTTCTCGCAGTACTGGGTGTAGGCTTCGGCGTTGTCTTAATGATTGCAAGGCTGTATTTTGGTGCGCCGTGGGCTGCAGAAGGCGTGTTTACATTGTTTGCAGTCCTATTTTTCTTTATAGGCGCTCAGTTCTTTGCCTTTGGTTTAATGGGGGAATATGTGGGTAGAATCTATGAAGAGGTAAAAAAGAGGCCGCCATATACCATTAGGAGGATACATCAAGATTGAAGGCATGTGTATTCGCATATCATAATATCGGCATTATTGGTATAGATGCGCTAATCAGGTATGGTTTTGAGATCCCACTAGTGTTTACCCATGATGACAATCCGGAAGAGAACATCTGGTTTGGCTCTGTGGTAAAGCTCTGTAAGGAAAGATCTATAGAATATGTAACGCCAGAGACCCCGAATTCTCCACCCTGGATAGAAAAGATAAAGGCGATATCGCCTGATATCATATTCAGTTTTTATTACAGGCATATGATATCAAAAGATATACTCGCTATTCCGAAGATGGGTGCTTATAATCTTCATGGCTCTTTGCTGCCTGCATACAGAGGGAGGTGTCCTGTAAACTGGGTCCTTATAAATGGCGAGGAATATACCGGGGTGAGCCTACATGAGATGGTAGAAAAACCAGATGCAGGATCAATTGTTGCACAAAAAAAGGTGGAGATTTTATTTGAGGACACAGCGCTTACCCTTTATGGAAGACTGGAAGATGCAGCCAGGTCTATGCTTGACAAAGTCTTGCCGGACATAAGAAATGGGCGTGTCAAAAAGGTCCCGCAGGACTTAAGCAGAGGCTCTTACTATGGCGGCAGGACCCCGGAAGACAGCCGTATAGACTGGGGGAGACCTGCCATAGAGATATATAACCTGATAAGAGCGGTAACCAGGCCATACCCTGGGGCATTTGGTTTTTTGCATGATAAAAAGATCATCTTCTGGTGGGGGTTGCCTTATGAGAGAAGTGATATTACATCCGGGATGATATATATAGCAGATGATAAAGTCTCTATCGGAACGGGAAGTGGCATCATGTCTCCCCACGAGATAGAGATAGATGGGCTCAGTCTAAAAGGGGATTCAATGCTAAAATTTTTCAAAGATCACAAAGGAGAGTGTTTAAAATGAAGGTATTAATTCTAGGTGTTAACGGGTTTATTGGTTCCCACTTGAGCCAGAGGATAATAAAGGATACTACCTGGGAAGTCTATGGTATGGATCTTGGGGTTGACAAGCTCGGGTGGGTGCTTGACGATGACAGGTTTCACTTTGTAGAAGGGGATATATCCATAAACAAGGAATGGATAGAATACCACATAAAAAAGTGTGATGTAGTGCTGCCTTTAGTGGCCATTGCTACACCAAAGTCATATATAGAAAATCCATTGGGTGTATTTGAGCTGGATTTTGAAGAGAATCTAAGGATCATAAGACAGTGTGTAAGGTATAAAAAACGCGTGATATTCCCCTCTACATCCGAGGTCTATGGGATGTGCTCTGATCCAAGTTTTGATGAGTATAAGTCTAATTTTATCCTTGGTCCCATAAACAAGCAGAGGTGAATATATTCATGTTCAAAACAGCTTATGGATCGGGTTATATGGGCATATGGCTCAAGGGGGGAGCTGGATTTTACTCTTATGAGGCCTTTTAACTGGATAGGCCCAAGACTGGATTCCATCGAGACTGCAAAAGAGGGTTCATCAAGGGTTGTCACTCAATTTATTGCCTCCCTTGTGTACAAAGAGCCGATAATCCTGGTAGATGGTGGTATGCAGAGCAGGTCATTTACATATATAGATGATGGGATAGATGCAATAATGAAGATTATCGAAAATGAGGGAGGAAGGGCCACAGGGCAGATATTCAACCTGGGCAATCCTGCCAACAACTGCACTATTAAAGACCTTGCATATAGACTTTTGGATATGTTTAAGAATCATCCCAAACATAAGAATGATGATAGATACTCTGAGATCAGGGTCCAGGATGCGAAAACATTCTATGGCGATAGTTACCAGGACATATACACCAGGGTGCCGTCTATAGAGGAGGCAAAGGGGATCCTTGGCTGGGAGCCAAAGACTGGGCTTGATGATGCCCTAAGGCTTACACTGGATGCCTTTCTGGAAGAAGCTGGCTAAAGATAATGTCTGTCTTAGCCCTTAAGATAGATGTAGATACATACCAGGGGATGAAGTCAGGTATCCCGCATATTGTCAAGGTGCTGGATAAATATGGCATTCCTGCCAGCTTTTTTATCAGTTTCGGGCCGGACAGATCAGGGCTTGCCGCGCTCCAGCTTGTAAGGCCTAAATTCTTATACAAGATGATAAGGACAAATGCCCCGGGCATGTATGGCATAAAGACCGCATTATACGGGACTATACTTCCTGCCCCTATGACAGGGTTGAGCTTTCCTGAGGATATAAAACATCTGTCAGAGATGGGCCATGAGGTGGCCTGTCATGCATGGGATCATAGGCTCTGGCAGGATTGGTTGCCTCTAATGAGCAGGAACAGGATAGATATCTGGTTTGACAGGTTGGTGAATGCCTACACAGAGACCCTCTGCGAAAGGCCTCAAGGGTTTGGCGCACCTGGATGGCGCATGGATAAAAGGGCCATTGAGATTATAAATAGATTTGGGTTTAAGTACTTGAGCTGTACAAGGGCGAGCATGCCTTTTATATTCAGAGAAAATGGTGTGATTGAAATCCCGTCTAATCTCCCGTGCATTGAAGAGGTTGGGACAACAGGCGTGATAAGGGCCATTGAAGATAATGCAGACAGTCGTATTCCCCAGGTATTACCTGTGCATGCAGAGGTGGAGGGTGGGTTGTATGAGCACGATTTCAAGCAGATACTCGATAAAGCCATGTCTCTGGGCTATGATATAAAAAGGCTTATTGATATTGAAAAAGACATTGATAGAAAAGGTCTTTATGTGAGGGGGTTGCAACAGGGATTCATCCCTGGCAGGGCGTTTAAGTGTAGTGTATAATGTCGAAGACACCTTAAGGTGTATAGTTAGATAAAGGGGGGATAATAATGCTAAAGAGATTTTTATGTGTCATCGCTCTTTGCCTATTGATAAGTACATCCTTTTTCTCTATGGCCTGTGCAGGTAATGATTTTTATGTTGGGGCACAGGTGGGTTATGACGTATTGACCGGCAATGCCGGAAATGAGATAGATGATGGTGTATCATTGGGGATCTTTGGTGGATATATGATATCTGAGGGTATATCATTAGAGGCTGGTCTTACATTTTCCAGGCATGATGACGAGCCAAAGAAAGTAGGAGATGAGACATTAGATGTCATCTCAGTCCTGTTCGGGCCAAGGTTTATCTATTACTGCAAAGATATGAGGGTCTACATGGATACAGGATTTGGTATCTATAACTGTGATTATAAATACAGGCCCGAATTGGGTCTAGGCTATCCAAGGGACGAGAGCGACTTTGAATCTGGTATATATGGAGGCATTGGCATGGACTTCCCTGTTTCAGGGCGCATACATGTAGGACTTGATCTCAAATATCACCATGTCTTTGATGACGAAGTCTTAGACGGCGATATGTTAGCACCTGTATTTAGGGTAGAAGTTACCCTGTAAGTTTATATGAAAAAGATGTTTATATTGTTTTGTTGGTTTCATTGGTTTTATTAGTTTGATTGGTTTATATGAAAAAGTACCTGTTGATGTGCAGGAATCACAGGTCCTGCAAAGAAGATCAAAAAATCTTCCCTCACGCAAAGACGCAAAGATCGCAAAGGAAAATAAAGAAGAATGATAAGAAAAGAAAGTATCTTTGCGTACTTGGCGTTCTTTGCGTGAGAATGTTTTTCGTCCTTCGTTGTGAGCGCAGCTCATGCGCGTTTATATGAAAACAGTTCTTAGGGATCAGCTTTAAGGGAAATATGACATGATTTCAATTCTTATTTGCTGATAGTTGAAAGCTGATTGCTGACAGCCTTTCATGCCTCCCGCTATGGCGGAACGTCCTTTTAGGGTTTTTGCAAGCCCATCACTATTGACATCTTATGTGAATGTTAGATAGCATTGAAGGCTCTACAAGTATTAGGAGATAGATAATGTTAGAGATCCTATCGGACGGGTTTAAAAAGGCTCAACACCTGCTTCAAGGTAAAGCTGTTATTACAGAGAAACACATTGAAGATGCCTTAAGGGAAATACGTGTTTCTTTGCTCGGGGCAGATGTGGAATTTCATGTGGTGAAGGCATTTTTAGACAGGGTCAAGGAAAAGGCCCTTGGAGAGATTGTACAAACCAAGGTCTCTCATGGAGGAAAGAAGCTAAAGGTTACTCCCCACCAGCATTTTATCAAGATATGCTATGATGAACTGATCTCGCTTATGGGCCCTGTGGATACATCACTTTTTTTTGGCTCCAGGGCGGTCACTGCCATTGTGATGATAGGGCTTCAGGGCAGTGGTAAGACCACTACAACAGCAAAGCTTGCGAAGTATCTTGAGAAGCAAGGCAGAAGACCCATGATGGTGGCTGCGGACATATACAGACCAGCAGCTATAGAACAGTTGAAGGTACTGGGAAAACGTTTAGATATACCTGTCTTTTATGCCCCTGGAAAGAATCCCCCGCAGATCTGCAGGGATGCATTAGATGCCGCCCAGTTTAAGGGTTGTGATGTGGTGATATTTGATACTGCTGGTCGTAGCATTATAGATGAAACATTAATGGAAGAGCTTGAAGAGATCAAGGGTGCAACTAATCCTGAGAATATATTGCTTGTTGTAGATGCCATGATTGGTCAGGATTCCGTAAATGTGGCAAAAGAATTTGATCGCAGACTGGATATGTCTGGTTTTATCCTCACGAAATTGGATGGCGATGCAAGAGGGGGCGCTGCCCTTTCTATAAAAGAAGTAACGAAAAAGCCTATAAAGTTTATAGGTGTAGGTGAAGCTCTGGATCGCCTGGAGGAATTTAGACCTGAAGGGCTTGCTTCTAGGATTTTGGGCTATGGCGATATAGTAGGTTTGGTAAAAGACTTTGAAGAGGTGGCAGACGAGAAAAAGGCTGAAGAAGATGCCGAGAAGATACTCAAAGGAGACTTTACATTTGATGATTTTTTAAAACAACTGAAAATCATTAAGAAAATGGGCCCTATTTCCGATATAATAGAAAGATTGCCGCTTGGCATGGGTGCGTTGCCCCAGGGGCAGAGTGTGGATGACAGAGAGTTGATAAGGATTGAGGCCATGATAACCTCTATGACTCCATACGAGAGGACACATCCTGATTGTTTGGATGATAGTCGCATCACAAGGATTGCCTCCGGAGGCGGACAGAGCAAGCCGCAGCTTGTAGAGTTGATTAACAAGTTTAAGACCATGCGGCAAGTTATGAAGAATTTAGGCAAGGGCCTTACAGGGAAGAAAAAGGCATTAGCCAGGATCGGAATGGGTGATGCAAATATAGGGGATCTATTAGGCGGTGATATACCGAGACAGAAGAGGGGGCCGTTGGTGGATCTAAAAAAGAAGAAGAACAAAAGAAAGATGGCAAAAAAGGCAAAAAGGAAAAACAGGTAATAAAATTTGGGTGCAAGACTTCTTAACAGTTATTTTGGCAGAGGTGTTTAATGAACGATATTGAGCGCCTGCAAAAGGAATTATCTGTAATAAGAAAGGTTAATCAGGCAATCAGATACGCACCTGATATAGAAGCGGTGGCAGGCGCTATCCTAGATATTATGATTGAAGAGACTCCAGCCCAGAATGCATCAATCATGATGCCATCCCTGGATAAGAGGTACCTTGAAATCAGGGCTGCAAAGGGTGCCCGCGATTTGCGCCCACGATACTCTGAGGAGCCTATGGGGGATGTCTTTTCAATAGGGGAAGGTATTGCCGGTATGGTTGCTCTAAGCAAAGAGCCTATTATTATCGATAATACAAGAGAAGATCCATTATTCCAATCAAGGGATATAGGGGTAGAGATAGGCTCCATGCTGAGTTTTCCCCTTTTGTATGGAGATAGAGAGCTTGTTGGTGTGTTAAATTTGAGTCACCCAGCCCCAGGGGTGTTTACCGAGGCCGATTTGTCTCTCTTGGATATCTTTGTTCATCCTGCTGCACTGGCATTGAGAAACGCAAGGGTTATGAGTGACATTGAAGACATAAACAGGATGCTAAAGGAAGACCTCTCTATGACAGATCGGGCGCTTGAGATATTTGGGAAGAAGTTTATTAAGATCTTTAATTATATCTCAATAGGCGTTCTCACTGTTAATCCTGATGGTACAATTACTACCATTAATAAAAAGGCAGGAGAACTTCTTCATTTAAAGGCAGGAGATAATATATTTACAACCGTAGATTCAGATATCATAAGTGATATGGGGATTGAAATAAAAGACAGGGTTATAGATATCCATGTCCATGGACGAGTGTTAAATCTTGAACTTGCGACACTTCCCCTTAAGCCAATCTGGCAAATGTTGATCTGCGTTAGAGATGTGAGCTCGGAGAGGTTTAAGGAAAAGGAGCTCACCCGTGTCAAGGATCAATATAAGGATATGGTAGAAAAGGCTATTGATGCGGTTTATTTGATAAGGGATGGTCGTTTCTTACTTACCAACAAGAAATTCCAAGAGATGTTTGGCTATAGCGCCGAAGATTTTTTGAATAAGCACTTTAGACACTTTGTAACATTAGAATCCATAAAGAAGATTGCCGGGGCATTAAGATCAAAACAAGGGAATGTATTTATACCAAATTTAGAAATTCAGGGAATAAGGAGGGATGGGGCTAAACTCTATTTAGAGGTAAGCATAGGGAGATTAACTATAGATGAGAGGCCGTGTTTTGTAGGTATAGTAAGGGATATTACGAGTAAAAAGGAACTGATAAATATTAAAACCAGATTCTTAAATATCGCATCTCATGAGATCAGGACCCCACTGACTGTAATAAAAGGCTATGCGAGTATGCTCTCAAAGGTTGGGCAAGGTAGTCTCTTAGCCGAACAAAAAGATTTTATCTCAGAGATTCAAAAGCATTGCGGAAAACTTCTGGAATTTAGTAATTCCCTTTTAGATTTTGCCAGGCTTAATTCAGATAAGATAAAGATGCATAGATACCCTTCAGATATCCTGGATCTGATAAGGCATATGATACGTGATCTTCAGATCAGGGCAAGAGATAAAGGTGTATCACTAATCCTTGAGTCAGATCAGGCCATTCCAGAGGTTTATATAGATTCAATGAGGATCGAACAGGCCATTACAAATCTGGTTGATAATGCTATAAAACACTCATCTAGAGGTGATACGGTACGTATTCAGGTTAGTCATATCAGCTCTATAGAGACGCAATCTATCGATGAGCTTCTGGCTCAGGATCGTGTGGTAATAGCAGTCGTAGACCAGGGACCTGGTATTAAACCAGAAGAGGCAAGGGCTCTGTTCAATGAATTTTATGTAGGTAGAGAATCCAAGACTAAGGAAGGTATAGGCTTAGGGCTTGCTATAACAAAAGAGATAGTACATGCCCATGGAGGTAAGGTGTGGGCAGAGCCTTCCAGCGAGGGGGGGCGATTTATTATGACAATCCCCTTGAATCCACAAGGTAATTAATGTATTTTATTAAGGTATATTTAAGACGATAGGAATAGGCACAGAATATGGCCAAGGATAAGATAACAGTATTACTAGTAGATGATGATGAGGGGATTAGAAAATATGTATCAAAACTCCTCACCCAAAAGGGATATGCTGCCCTAACATCTCCGGATGCTAAAGATGCATTGGAAAAGTTACGTCTGGGAACTGATGTTTCCCTCGTTATACTGGACATCTTGATGCCTGATATGGATGGCTTGGAGGCACTGGGCGAGATAAAGAAGATATCAAAGGACTTGCCGGTAGTGATGCTCTCCGCTCTGGGTCAGACAAGGACTATTGTAAAGGCCATGAAGGCAGGGGCAACAGATTATCTGGTAAAGCCTTTCGAGGAGGAGGAACTTGAACTTGCCATCTCTAATGCCCTTGAAAAGAAGCGGTTACTTGCTGAGATATCCGACCTGAAGAGAAGACTCAGAGCAGATGAACAAAAGGGAGAATTTATATATATAAGCCCCAAGATGCAGAGGATAAAGGATATTATTGATCAGGTGGCTGATACAGACGTAAGTATATTGATTCTGGGAGAGAGTGGGACAGGCAAGGAATTGGTAGCACGGGCTCTTCATTATAGTTCGAGCAGGAGCGGCAAGGTATTTGTAAAGGTGAACTGTGCTGCGCTGCCTACAGAACTCCTTGAATCAGAGCTCTTTGGATATGAAAGGGGGGCCTTTACCGGTGCCTACAGGGCAAAGGCTGGGAAGTTTGAATTGGCAAATAATGGGACGATATTCCTGGATGAAATCAGTGAAATTGCTTTGCCCATACAGGCAAAGTTGCTCCAGGTGCTTCAAGAAGGCGAGTTTGCTAGATTAGGTGGTAAACAAGATGTTAGTGTAAATGTGAGGATTATTAGCGCCAGTAATAGAGATTTGGAAAAGGAGGTGGAAGGGGGGAGATTTAGAGAGGATATATATTACAGGCTAAATGTAGTAAATATATATGTGCCTTCTTTAAAGGAAAGGACTGAGGATATCCCAATTCTGTTTGAGTATTTTCTAGATGTATATAACGAGAAATATGGAAAGTTGATACAGATAGATAAGGATGAGTTCTATCCTTTGCTGCTTGGTTACTCCTGGCCTGGCAATGTGAGGGAGCTTAAAAATCTGGTAAAGCGTTTAGTAATCTTAGAGGATGTAAACGATTTTAAAAGGTATCTAAACGTAAGTAGTCTTACCGAGCCTGAAATGCCTCAAGGGAGAAGGTTTCAAAATAGAACCAAAGATGGCATTTCTGAGGACACAAACATAATCCCCCTAAAAAAGGTGGCAAAAGAGGCCTCAATGAAGGCAGAACAGGAGGTGATCTTAAAGGCATTGCACGGCACCAACTGGAACAAGAAAAAGGCTGCTAAAATACTTCAGATTAGTTACAAGGCCTTGCTTTATAAGATAAAAGAGTGTGGGATAGAAGAGTAAGATCCCAAATAACCCCGGAATGGAGAATTATCCAATCATTATTCTTTAGTAATCTTGGAGTAATAGAGAGGCAAAGAAAATTAGCTTCACGATTCACCTCACGATTTAGATATGATTAGGGGAAAAATATTACACATTTTCATCCTTCTCGCCTTTGACGGATGGCTGTCATAAAATTTATATTATTTAATTAAATAAAAAGATGGAGCCGATATCTGTAAAAGACAGGAGAAGGATTCTTATAGGTGTAAGTATTGATATAATAAAGGTTATACTAGATATGAGCTATATGGGAAGGCTCTTTCATAGGTTTGGATAAATGGAGGTAGTACATTTGGAGATATATTGTGCAGTTATAAATAAGAGGTGTCATATTTTAGAGAGGTGGCATGTATACTGAGTTTTTTGGGTTGAGAGATAAACCATTCAGTATTACCCCCGACCCAAAATTTTTATACTTAAGTCCTGTCCACAAAGAGGCGCTTGCACACTTAATTTACGGGATTAAACAAAACACAGGGTTTGTAGTTATTACAGGCGAGGTGGGCACGGGTAAGACTACTATAATGAATGCGCTTTTGACGAGAATAGCCCAACGCATGCCCAAGGTTGTGATAAAAAATCCACACATAAAGCCAGAAAACCTTTATTTTCTTTTGGGTGAGGCCATAGGAATACCTGAAGATAAGAGATCAAGAGTGTATTTGCATGAGTATGAAGAGCGTCTTAAAGAGATAGGAGGGGCTCTTCTCCTGGTAGATGAGGCTCAGGGACTTTCTGTTGAGATGCTGGAAGAAATAAGGCTACTCTCCAATATAGAGACCCCAAGAGAAAAATTGGTACAGATAATGCTCCTGGGGCAACAAGAACTCAACGAAAAATTAAAGAGTCCCAGGTTGAGACAGCTGAGACAAAGGATAGGTATCAAATACCATATCCCACCTTTAGATAGCGTTGGGTCTGCAGATTACATAGAGCACAGGCTTAAGATAGCGGGTTATGAGTCAAAGGCGAAGCCCGTATTTATTCCTTCTGGTGTGGCAGAGATATATAAGCAGTCTAAAGGATTTCCGAGACTTATAAATATACTTTGTGATAATGCTATGCTTGCAGCTTATACTGAGGATACCTACCAGATAGGGGCCAGGCTTGTAAGAAAGGTTGTATCAGATATGAAAGGCACATATGGGAAGACAGACATACCTTCCCCAAGATTATCTGCGCCTCATACATGGGCAAGAAAGAGTCTGAATTGGTTGGCTATCTTGGTGTTAGCAGCTGTTTTCTGCGGGGGAGGGGTTATTGCATGGCACTTATTCTCTAAATCAGAACATAATAAAGATACGTCTTTTATAGATATGGCTGCATCGCAGGCAAAGAAGACTTCGAGTGGGCCAACCAGTAAGCCAGGTGAAACCTCCAAATCTTTAATGTATGATAAGTATGCAGATGTAAATTTCCAGGATGCCCGCGGGCAAAACACAGGTAATGGGCAGGACAGAGTATATCCCCATAATCGGAATATAACAGACCAGGACACATCTGCAGATGTAGCAGTCCCTCCAATTCCACCTGCAATGATTGAACAGGAGAAGTCAACAGGCGTATGGATTACTGTAAAAGAAGGGGATACACTGGCTGGGATTGCGATAATACACTATGGAAAGGTAAGTGATAAGATATTAATGGATATTAAGGAAGCCAATCCGGCAATAGAGGATGTAGATATCATACATGAGGAGCAGAAGATATTTATACCCAATATTTCCGGTTTAACAAGTACCCTCTATAGCGTAAGTGTAGCATCCTACTACAGTATAGAAGAAGCCAAGGCAGTATTTGACGATCTGATTAATAGGGGATTTAACGCTACGATATATCCCTGTATAGATTCTAAAGGGAGAAATCGGTATAAGCTAACAATAGGTGTATTTGGTTCAAAACAAGAGGCAATCTCATATTCTAAAATCCTTGAGGAAATGGGATTCTTGTATGTAAAACCTGTTAAGATCAGCATGGAAGATTGATATCGTTAAGGAAAAGAAGGATAGAGGGTCAGGTCTTGAATCGTGAATTTTATCAGTTCCGGAGGTTCAGTAATTCACGATTCAACAGGCTGTTGCCCAAAGAAATCCTTTTGAGCGGACATTTAAACGTTTTTTTGCAAATACATCTTGGCGAAGCGAAAGGGGAAGCGATCCCTCCTGAGCCTGAAGGGCGAATAGGGATCGCCCTGGAGCGGGCCTTAGATGTATCAAAAAACGTTTTCGGTTAGAGAAAGGATTCGGGCAACAGCCTGTCAAGACCTGACCCCAAGACACAACATTAGGAGATAGGCTTGAGAACTCATTGATTTCATTGGTGGAGCCGAAGGGAATCGAACCCTCGACCTCATGAATGCCATTCATGCGCTCTCCCAACTGAGCTACGGCCCCACAGTAGAATTGTTTGCTATCATGAGGGGCAAAGACAGTCAATAGTCGAATATCCAGAAAAAATACTCGACAGTGGGAGAGACAATCAACAGCACGCAAAGGGTTGTCGAAAGATCCGGCCCAAAATTTTCCTTGACTTTCTTAGATGATTTATTTAAACCTCCTAAGCTAAGGAGATATTATGAATATATTCATGGGCAAATTCTTTCGCTTTGGATTCTTTTTTTGGATGAGGTTTGCCCACTGAGCTTAGAAGCTAATCGGGAAAAAAGCCGTGGGTAGGCCAAGCAAACTACCCACGGCTTTTTTTATATAAACTATCCGTGGGACACGGGTTTTAAAAAGGAAAGGAGGAGAGATTATGTACAGGGTATTCAAACTTGGACTATTTGTGGCGGTTGCATTGGGCATTGTGTGCGTCCCTTTGATAACAGGGGCATATGCCAAAGACATAAAGGTGGGGGCAGCGATTAATCTGACTGGGCCGGCTTCTACCTGGGGGCAGTTTCACGCCAAGGGACAAAAGGATTATTTCAGGTATGTCAATGAGGTAAAGGGGGGTGTAGCAGGGCATAAGATTAAAATGATCCTTGTTGATACAGGCTACAAGGTCACTGAGGCTGTTGCAGCAGTTAGGAAATTTGCTGTCCAGGACAAGGTGGATATGATTGCCACATGGAGCACAGGTGCGGGAATAGCGGCCAAGCCCATCATACAGAAATACAAGATACCGACAATAAACTACTCGACAGGCTGGGAGATTTTAGAGCCCCCGATAGATTATATGTATCTGCCATTTGGCAGCTATAAGCTGGATTGTTATGCCATATTGGAATACATATCCGCTATCCATCAGGGGAAAGATACGCCCAGGGTCGGGCTACTCACCTATAATAATGCCTATGGACGCTCCATCCACAAGCCCAGCATCGAATATGCGAAAAAGAAAAACATGAATATTGTCTCTATTGAGGAATTCCCGCCAAGGACAGTTGACCTGACCACCGAGATGCTGCGCTTGAAGAATAAAGGGGCGGAATACGTATTTATGCAGATGCTCCCTGCTGCAATCATCAGCGCCTTCAAGAGCGCAGACCGTATCAATTATAACCCGATTTTTCTGGGGACATGGACATCTACTGACCCGGATTTTTTTAAAATGGGCGGTGGTCTGATCCGTGATCGATTAAGGATGCAATTTCCAGGCGGTCTTCCTGTTGATGGAACACCGGGGATCATTGTAATGAAAGAATTATGGAAGCATTACAAGACAGTGGATAAATTTGATGCCTCTTATTGGGAGGGTGTTGCCGTTGCCATGATTATGGAAAGGGCATTTCAACGCGCAGATGAGAGGTTTGGGAAGATCAATCCGGAGACGATTAACAAGGCCATGGAGTCATTCAGAGATGAGGATTTCGGAGGACTTGTGCCCAACATTACCTATACAAAAACAGACCATGGGGCATCATTTAAGGCAAGGATAGTTCAAGTTCACGAGGATGGCGCATATACACCGGTGACGAACTTTTATGTCCCTGGCAAGGAGAAGATTCAGCTTTTAAAGTAGAAGGGGTTAGATAGTGAGATCGTTTCGTGGTCAACCCAGGATATTCAGTGCGTCAGAGATGGACAAAAGACACTCTGATCTGGATGTAAGAGATCTTTGTCTGAACTTTGGTGGGGTTAAGGCGCTCAGTCATATTGATCTTGGTGTACATGCAGGGGAGCTGTTAGCGATCATTGGACCCAACGGCGCCGGCAAAACGAGCCTTTTAAACTGTATTACAGGGTTTTACCAAGCGCAAAAAGGACAGATCCTGTTTAATGGACAGGATATAACGAGTCTGCCAACCCATAAGCTTACAAAGATCGGGATTGGCAGGACATTTCAAAACATTGAGCTTTTCCCTGGCATGACTGTTTTGCAAAATATGCTTTTGGCGCGTCACATCCACTGTAACTACAATCTTGGTCTGGCAGGCCTTTTTTCTCCATCAGTGAGCAGGGAGGAAATCCGTCACTACCAGATCCTGGAGGAAATCATAGATTTTCTAGAGATGCAACCCATCCGTAAGAAGTTGGTTGGGAGCCTGCCTTATGGATTGCGCAAGAGGGTTGAGCTCGGTCGGGCACTGGCCCTGGAGCCAAAATTATTGGTTCTTGACGAACCGTTTGCCGGGATGAATCTTGAGGAAAAGGAAGACATGGTTCGGTTTTTGATGGAGTTAAACAAGGGATGGGGGCAGACCATGATTTTGGTAGAGCATGACATGTCGATTGTCATGAGCATTTCAGGGAGGATTGTGGTGCTGAATTTTGGAGAAAAGCTGGCAGAAGGCCCCCCCAATGTTATTCAGGACCATCCGGATGTTATCAAGGCATATCTTGGTGAAACAACAGAACTTGGATTGGATGACTAGAACCTTGGCGATAAGAGGGGTTATATGAAAAAGTGAAGAGTGAATAGTGAACAGTGAATAGTTAAGAGTGTTTATATGAAAAAGAAGTCAGGAGTCAGAATTCAGAATCCAGAAGTTAAGATACATGCGATAATCCAATCGGAAGCATTCTGGCTTCTGGATTCTGGATACTTTTTCATACTTGGTTGTGTCTGCCACGCAGGCATGCGGGTTTATATAAGTAAGGAATTTTGATGGGAAAGTATAGAGAAATAGAGCGCTTGGATCAAGAAACCATTGTAACGCTTACCCGATGCACATTGCCACAGGTGCTGGCCAAACAGTCGGAGAACATAGGGGAAAGGGTTGCGATTCGCGAGAAGGCATATGGTATATGGCAGACATACACATGGAGAGATTATTTTCGCTATGTGAGGTATACTGGTCTCGGACTTATAGCCCTGGGTCTCAAAAGAGGTGATAATATCGCAATCATAATGGATAACCATCCCGAATGGTTGTTCAGTGAAATTGGAGCTCAGGGTGTCGGCGCTGTAACCCTTAATCTATTTACTTCGGCTGTGACAGAAGAGTTGAGTTCTGCACTTAGCCGGGTTCAGGCGACCTTTGTAGTAGCCCAGGATCAGGAACAGGTAGATAAGCTCTTAGATGCCAAGGATGACCTTTCTCATGTACGTTATGTCATTTACACCGATCCCACAGGGATGAGAACCTATAGCGAGAATCCGTGGCTGATCAGTTTCAGGGATCTCTTGGAACTTGGTAAAGAACTGGATAATAAAAGCCCTGAATTATTCAAGCAGGAGTTATTAAAAGACAATCCTGATGATGTTGCTGTGATGATTATGACTTCAGGGACCACAGGTATATCCAAGATAGTGATGCTGACTCATAGAAATTTTACCGAGATGGCTAGGAAATGGCTTGAGACTGCGCCCATTGGTATTGGATCAAACTGGATGTCAATCAGCCCTCCGGCATGGATTGTTGATCAGATGTGGGGGGGTGGCGTAACACTATTGGGGGGTATGGTCATGAATTTTCCAGAAACCATGGAGACTCTCTTTGATGATCTTCGCGAGATAGGGCCATCTGTGATCATTACTGCTTCACGGTTCTGGGAGGATCTGGCTTCCAAGATAAGGGTAAAGATGAGTGATGCAGGGTTTATCAACCGTAAGGTTTTTGCCATCTCCGAAAGGATTGGAAATGCTGCCTTCCAAAGTGAGTCTCAAAATAGTCATATACCTTTATATTTAAGATGCCTAAGCAGGTTGGCATCGGTGATTATTTTTCGCCCCTTGATGGATCGAGTAGGGTGTTCAAAATTTTTAAGCGCCTATACAGGGGGACATCCCATAAGCCCGGATGTAATACGGTTTTTCAGGATTGTGGGCTTAAATCTTAAGCAGTGTTACGGACTCACTGAAACCGGTGGAATATTTCAGGTTCAGCCTGATGATGAGGTGAAACCAGAGACCGTTGGCAGACCTCTTCCGGGAACACAGATAAAGATTTCCGAGGATCAGGAAGTGCTTGTATCTAGTGAGACACTCTTTAAAGGATACTACAATGATTTTACCGCCACTCAAGCAGCCTTTGATGGCGGCTGGTTTTTAACCGGTGATGCGGGATATCTCGATAAAGATGGGCATCTTATCATTATTGGGCGAAAGGAAGAGATCATTCGCGATAAAGACGGGAATGCCTTTTCGCCGGATTTTGTTGAAACACGTTTGAAGTTCTCACTCTTTATTAAGGAGATCGTTGTCTTTGGCGAGGGGCGTCCTTTTTTAACCGCTCTCATAAACATAGATATGGGAAATGTCGGCAATTGGGCTGAGGAGAGGATGATCCCGTATACAACCTATACAGACCTTTCTCAAAGGCCTGAGGTTGAGGAGCTTATCCTGGGCGAGGTGAGGGATGTGAATGCCAGGTTGCCGGATCAAATGAAGATTCGCAAGTTTATTCTTTTATATAAACTTCTTGACGCAGATGATGAAGAGCTGACAAGGACAGGAAAGGTCAGAAGAAGATTTGTTTACGGGCTGTACATCAATCTGATTGAAGCGATGTATGAAGCAAAGGACGAACTGGAAGTAAAAGGCAAGGTGCGTTACCGGGATGGACAGGTTGGTATGATTGAGACTAAGATCAAGATAATAACAGTTGATTAATGCTATTTTGCAGGGATAGTTACCAGGGGCAAGGAGATAGATATGGAATTTTTTCTTCAACTTTTCGTAAATGGTTTAAGCATCGGTCTACTTTACGGCCTGTCTGCTTTAGGGTTTGTCATGATTTTTAAGTCGTCGAGTGTGCTGAATTTTGCTCATGGAGAATTATTGGCCATAGGGGCATTTCTTTTTCTTGTCCTGGTTACATGGGCAAGATTGCCGATTCCCGTTGCTTTTTTGGTAACACTAGCCAGCAGCTTCATCTTGGGGTTTGTTGTTGAGCGCCTGTTTTTGCGCCCACTGATCGGGGAAGATCTCATTTATGTTATTATGTTGACCGTTGGGCTTTCTGCCATGTTTAAGGGGATACTCTTATTTATTTTCGGGGGGAATCTGCATACCTACCCGGATTTTTTGCCAAAAGAGCTTGCCATACAAATAGGCGCAATCTATGTCCCGCCTGTGTATATTGCTTCTTCTGTCATAGGCCTAATATTCCTTTTGATCTTTGGTCTTTTCTTTAAATATTCCCCACAGGGAATCTACATGAGATCGGTTGCTGACAACCAGACGGCCGCGTTGTCTTTAGGGGTTCATGTAAGAAAGGTCTTTGCATTGTCATGGGCTATTGCCGCACTTGTGGCCGGCATGAGCGGGATTGTCCTGGGCATTATCAACGGGGTTAACGTTCATCAGATCAGTGCCATAGGTCTCAAGGTCTTTCCCGTAGTTATCTTGGGGGGACTTGACAGTATCGGTGGTGCCATTATAGGAGGTATTATCATAGGACTTTTAGAAACCTTTACAGGGGGGTACATCTCTCCTTCGCTGCGTGATGTCGTCCCCTATATTGCCCTGGTCTTTATATTGCTGATTAAGCCGTATGGTCTCTTCGGCTTGGTAGAAATCGAGCGTGTATAGGAGAGAAATCTGAGGATGCGAAGATTGCAATTTCATTCGTGTGGTAATTTTAAGGATCAGTATAAGCAGGAACTTACTATATTTGAGACAGACTTCGGCCGGCTCTGGTTATGGATCGGCCTTTTCGTTCTCTTTGGGATCTTACCTGTAATAACAGGGCCATATCTTATTTATGTGTTGAATATGATTGGGATTGCCTCAATTGCTGCAATGGGGCTTAATATTTTAATTGGATATACAGGCCAGATATCCCTTGGCCACGGTGCCTTCTTCGGAGTGGGGGCCTATGGTGGGGCAATTTTGGCTACTTCTTTGGGGTTTCCGTTCTGGATCGCGGTGCCTGTTGCGGGGGTAATCACAGCGCTGGTTGGTATGATCTTTGGAATACCCTCGGGCCGTCTCAAGGGGCTGTATCTGACCATTGCCACACTTGCCGGACAGTTCATTATTGAGTATATCCTTGTACATTGGGAAACCCTTACCAGAGGGACTATGGGGATTACACTCCCTACTGCCACGATATTTGGGATCGAATTAACGAGCGATAGAAGTTTCTTTTATGTGATTTACATCTGCCTTGTGTGTGTTACGCTACTAACGGTAAACATCATGCGTACCAAGTACGGAAGGGCATTTATCGCAATTCGTGATAATGATCGCGCTGCCGAGGGGATGGGAATCCCTATATTTTATTACAAACTCCTTTCTTTCGGAATCAGCTCCTTTTATGCAGGGATTGCCGGGGCCATCTGGGCATTCTATATGATCAGCATTACGACCGAGCCATTTACATTAGGGCTTTCTGTCGAATATATTGCCATGGTCATTATCGGGGGGTTGGGAAGTATCCCGGGTTCTATCTTTGGGGCAATCTTTATTACCGGGTTGAATGAAATTTTGCGGCTTGTAACGGATATCTTCATGAACATGGGAATCTCCACGCGATTTGGACTTAACATTGCGGCCTTGCGTGAAGTTGCCTTTGGATTGGCCATTGTTTTATTTATCCTCTTTGAACCAAAGGGTCTGGCTGAAATATGGCGGATCATCCGTTCTAACTTCAGGTTGTGGCCTTTTTCTTATTGAGGTGAATAGGGATTATTTATGGCAGATAATATTTTATTACAACTGAACAATATCAGCGTGGTTTACTCGGACGTTATCCAGGTGCTCAAGGGTGTGTCACTTACCGTAAGAGAAAACCACATTGTATCTTTACTTGGCAGCAATGGTGCTGGAAAGACAACTACACTGAAGGCGGTCTCCGGGCTGCTCAGACCTGAGAACGGGAAGGTAACAGAAGGTGCAATCGTTTATGATGGTATATCTATTCAGAATTCGGCACCTGAGACAATCACCCGTCAGGGTATTATCCAGGTACTAGAGGGCAGACAGCCATTCAAATATCTTACGATTGAAGAGAATCTCAAGGTGGGCACTGCAACGCGTTGGACCAAGCCCTATAAAAGAGATCTGGAGATGGTCTATAATTATTTCCCTGCTCTTGTGAGACGCAGAAAGACACTTGCAGGATATTGTAGCGGCGGAGAGCTGCAGATGCTTGTCATGGGTAGAGCCCTGATGGCACATCCCAGGCTTTTGCTCTTAGATGAGCCATCGTTAGGGCTGGCGCCACTAGTGGTTAAGGAGATATTCAGGATAATCAAAAGGATAAATAAGGAGCAGAAAACCACCATTATCTTGGTGGAACAAAACGCAAATATGGCTTTGCAGATAGCGCATTATGGGTATGTCATGGAAAATGGGAAGATCATGATGGAAGGCAAGGCAGACGATCTTAAGGAAAACCCTGATGTAAAGGAATTTTATCTAGGGGTTAAGGCAGGTGGTACGGCCAGGTCGTATAAAGATGTAAAGTCGTACAGAAGGCGTAAGCGCTGGTTGTGATTTCATGAGCGCTCAGCATTTAGCTGTCAGCTTTCAGTAAAGACAAAAGGTTAGGTGCAAAACATCTTCCTTTATCTTGCTGATAGCTAAGGGCTGGCAGCTTTCTTAGAAGGAGGCACGTATGTCATCAGGGTATTTTGATAGCAAGGAAACCATGACACTCTCAAAAAGAGAGGATTATTATAACCACAGATTGTCCGAGATGGTCTCCCTCGGATATGAAAGATCGAAGAGTGTAAAAGAGATTTTCAATGAGAGAAGGTTAAGCCCATACGATATAAAGACAGTAAAAGACCTTGAAAAGCTGCCTGTAATTTCCAGGGAAAAGCTTATTGAAATCGAAGCAGAGGATCCTCCATTCGGTGGATTCTGTGATTCAAATATTGAAATCGATAGGATATTTACCTCACCAGGGCCGGTCTATGAGCCGCACCTTGGAGAAAGTGATCCCTTGTGGGCAAGGGCCTATTATGCGGCAGGGTTCAGAAAAGGCGATATTGTCCTCAATGCCTTTTCATACCATATGGTAGCTGCGGGCCTGACATTTCATGGGGGGCTCAGGCGTATTGGTGCTACCGTGATCCCTTCAGGCACATCCGGCACGCAGGTACAGGTACAATTGATTCGCGACCTTGGTGTGAGCGCCTATACCGGTACTCCAAGCTTTTTGATGTCTATCATCAAGAAGGCTGAAGAGATGGGTTATGATTTCAAAAATGATTTTAACCTGCGGCGGGCAAGCTTTGGGGCTGAACCCCTTTCCCCGTCTCTCAGGGAGACCTTTGAAAAGGACTACTCAATTGATACATACCAGATGTATGGCGCTACTGAGGTGGGAGATATCGCCTATGAATGCCGTGAAAAAGGACCTTGGCATATCTGCGAAGAGGTAATTGTTGAGATCGTTGACCCGATGAGTGGGAATAATGTTGAGCCTGGGAGATTAGGTGAAGTCGTGGTGACCCGACTCAATAATATATTCTTTCTGTTCAGGTTTGGAACAGGAGACCTCTCAAGTATTACCAAAGAGGAATGCCCCTGTGGAAGGACATCCTGCAGGCTGAATGGTATTGCCGGCAGAATTGGCGATGCAGTAAAGGTCAGGGGGTTATTTGTAGCCCCGAGTCAGTTAAAGGTGATCAGTGATAAGTTCACAGATGTAAAGTTTCAGGTAGTAATTACCAGATCAGCCCACAAGGACTTGCTCACGGTTAGACTGCAACCTGTAGATATTGGGGTTGACCACAATGAGTTGCAAGTAAGATTTGAAGAGATCTTTCAAGAAATTTGCACCGTAAAGGTCGATAAGATTGAATTTGTCAAACCAGGCACCCTAATTGAAGGAGACAAGCTCATTGTTGATGAAAGAATCTGGAAATAAGAATAGGGAAAGAGCCTTTATCCCTTTGAATCTGATGCCTTATGCATATTTTTCACATAAACCAATAAAACCAACAAAACTAAACAATAGCAGCTATTTTCATATAAACAGTCATGCCCGCACAGCAGGCACAACCAAAGATGAAAATGCTTTCGGGATGGGGGTTCTCTCGCTCACCTGTATCGCTCTTTGATACATCCTTTTGGCTTGCTTACGGGCGCTCCCTAACTCGCCTGCCTAAAGGCAGGCTTTAGACAAGAGGGAGCGATTCCCCTTTAAGCTCGATCTGAAGGATATATTAGCAAATCGCGATGGAAGGATAAGCTCAAGAACACCTCATCCCTCCTTACGTAAATGATTAAAATTGACGGTTTCGCAAAAAGTCCATTATACCCCGTAACCGTCATTCCGGCGAAAGCCGGAATCCAGTCTTTTCAAGTAGTTGCAGAGCATCTGGACTCCTCCCGGACTCGATCCGTGATCTACCGGAATGACGACTTTTTGCGAGTTCATCTAAATTATCTCATCTCTTTCTTTAAGCTGAATGCTGATCGCTGAGAGCTGATAGCTATTTTCATATAAACGCTCATGAGCGATCCACGCTCACAACGATGGACGAAAAACATTCTCACGCAAAGAACGCCAAGTACGCAAAGATACTTTATTTTTTTATCATTCTTCTTTATTTTCCTTTGCGATCTTTGCGTGAGGAAAGATTTTTTGATCTTCTTTGTAGGACCTGTGATTCCTGCACATCTCCCTGCACAAAAAACACAATTTTTAAAAAAATCTTTATCTGCCCTTGACTTTAAACAAAATGTTTGTAATCTCTAAAACTACACCAGTGGAATCTCTTCAAAAGATAAACACTAAAAATTTTAAAGGAGGTTTATATGAAAAGGAGTTTGTTTATATTTCTTGGTGCCCTGTTGCTTACGGTGGCATTTTGGGGTTATGGCTATGCTGTATCTCCGGAACTTGAGGGCGTGCTCAACATCAATACAGCAGATGCCGCTGAGTTACAGATGTTGCCTGGCATAGGGGAAGCTACAGCACAGAATATCATAGCCTTCCGTGAGGCAAACGGGCCGTTCACCTCAATTGATGACCTTATCAAGGTAAAAGGTATCGGAGAAAAAAGATTTGATGCTGTAAGGTCATATCTCATACTGGAGGGGGAGACAACTCTACGCGTGGAAGAAATGGAGGAATAATTTGCCCCAGGTAGCAGATTTTATCTGCTACCTGGTTGATATTACATTGTCTTATACCAAGTTGCAATCTAAAGGCTGAGATTGCAACTTGGTAGACCTTTGCACAACTACTTATATAGTCATTGCGAGGAGCGTAAGCGACGAAGCAATCCCATTGATTACAAGAAAGTTAGAGATTGCTTCACTAAAGCTCGTAATGACAATATGCGTATTATGCAAAGGGCTCAAGCGATTATGGTTTGAATTTAGAGATATGCCTTAATTCTTCAAACAGACGTTTTTCATCGGAAGATAGCTTTTTGGGCGTTACGATTTTTATCTCTACAAAGAGATTGCCCTTATTTGTGAGACCCTTACCTTTCAATCTCAGACGTTGTCCTGATGATGTCCCTGGAGGTATCTTGAGATTTATAGTGCCGTCCATGGTTTCCACTTTAGATGTTATGCCAAGTGCTGCATCCCAGGGGGTTATAGGAAGCTCAGTGACAATATTGAAACCCTCCAATCGATATCTTGGATGAGGGGCTATCTTTACATTAAGGTACAGGTCCCCAGGACCGCCAGGGCCCATATTCCCCTGTCCTGCAAGTCTTATCTTCATACCGTCATGAGCTCCAGCAGGAATCTTTACATTAAGTCGTTTTCTACCCCCCATTGAGTCTGAAAGAATTATTTCTTTTGTTGTGCCTTTATGGGCTTCTTCCAGTGATATGGTGAGTTTAGTCTCTAAGTTGCTTCCCTTTGGGGAGGCAGTCCTGTATGAGGATTGCTGGCCCATACCCGGATCCCCAAACAATGTCTCGAAGAAGTCAGAGAATGCCCCACTATGGCTTCCACCTGAACCAAAATCAAACGTAAAGGTCCTGCCGCCCCCTCTTTTGCCCTGTGCACCAAAAGGAAACCCTCCAAATATGCTCTCAAAACCTGGTGGGGGTGTGAATTCCTGGCCTTCCTGCCAGTTGCCCCCAAGCGCATCATAACGGCTACGTTTTTTGGGATCCTTAAGGACCTCATAGGCCTCTCCGATCTCTTTAAAGAGACTCTCTGAGGCTGGGTTGCCCTTATTTGCATCCGGGTGATGTTTCCTTGCAAGCCTTCTATAAGCCTTTTTTATCTCATCTGGGGTTGCTTTTTTATCTACTCCAAGTATCTTGTAATAATCTTTGTATTCCACTGAGAATCGCCTCTTTACAGTACTATACCATTAATTATTTAGGAGTGCATTACCCAAAAATCAAGGTAACAAGTGCGGATTAGAGATGTACTATGTTGCCATAGCTCTATCTATCCTTGTATTTGGAAGTCTCTCTTCAATTGGGCTCATAATAATGGATGGAATATTATGTAGTTCTTCGGTGAGCATATCGAGATCTTTTATAGCGGCGATGGCCTTTTCACAATAAGAGTTTGCCTCTAACCTGCTTTTGTCTAAAATGTCACGACTTAAGTAAGGGACAATCAAATTTTGTCTTTCTTCAGGGTCAGATATAAGATTTAATCTTGCCACCACCTCAGGTTGCTCTTCAAAGATATAAATCAAAGGTAGAGTTGTCTTCCCTTCTGCAATGTCGTTGAATGCATCCTTGTTATCTTCCTCATTAGGATACAAATTTATGATGTCATCCGCAATTTGGAATGCCATACCTATATATCTCCCATAGGCAGCAAGTGCATTTAGCTTAAATTGCGGTAGATTAGCCAGGGTACCTGGTGCGCTGGAACAGAATTCAAAAAGAGAAGCAGTCTTCATGTATATAATATCCAGATATACATCCATATTGCTATGGAATATCTTTGAGTATTCAAGTTCTTTAAGCTCACCTGTCGCCATCTTTTTTGTGGTCTTAATCAGATCGAGTGCGAGCTTGATGTTGCCAAGGGTTAGCATTAATTCTAAGGCCGATGCAACCATATAGTCTCCGGAGAGCAGTGCGGGCTTGTCTCCAAACACCTGGTTAGCTGTGGGCCTGAAGCGTCTAATCGTTGTTCCGTCCACTATGTCATCGTGGAGGAGACTTGCATTATGGAGGAGTTCCACTGTATATGCAAGCGGCATAATATCTCTTGTAGGGATTCCCAGGGCATCGGCAATGAGTATTACCAACCTTGGCCTCAGGCGTTTGCCCCCTGAGTCCAATATATAGCACCCCACCGTAGAGCTTAAGGCAGAAGAGCTGTATGTGGTCTTCTTTAGTCCTCTTTCGAATTCAGAATTCATATAACGGTGTATATCAGACCATATATTTAATATCAATTAAAACATATCATAACATAATTAAAGCGAGGCGTTAGCTTCCCTTTATCTTCTCTATTATATCGCTGGTAGAATAGCCTTCTATGAATGGTATCGTAAGCACATCTCCTCCGTATGATCTTACAATATCGCTACCTACTATCTCGCTAGGACTCCAGTCTCCACCTTTGACCAATATATCAGGGCGGATAGCAGCTATCAAGTCATAGGGTGTATCTTGGGTGAATATGGTTACATAATCCACCATGGAAAGGCATGAAAGTATAACTGCCCTTGAATATTGGTCGTTTACAGGTCTTGCCTCCCCTTTTAATCTTTTTACAGATGCATCTGAATTAAGACCTACTACCAGAAAGTCTCCTAAAGACTTTGCCTGCCTCAGGTAGGAGATATGGCCTGCGTGGATGATATCAAAACATCCATTTGTAAAGACTACCGTATTTCCCCGTTTCTTTAATACCTTTATCCTTTGCACCAGGTCTTCAAACTCAAGGATCTTAGGAGAATCTCGAAGGTCATCCGGCAACTTTTTGCCTGCAAGCCGTGCTGTATAGATACCCATGGTTTGATATACCCCTAGAAGATCAGGAAATTTGAGCCCAAGTTCGTCTATATGGGCTTTTACAGTATTCCAATCCCCTCTTTGTATAGGGCCTGTAAGTGCGGATTTGCCATAAAGGGCTATATTTGAGACAGTGCCCCTTATCAAAGGAAGGAGTTCGTTTACACTCATACCTATTTCATTCAAGATATCGGTTGCCTGAGCAACAAGGCTTACCATATAGTTGGATGCTATTACAGCTGCTGTATGGTAAAGGGTCTTGTCTTTGGTAGAGATCTCTATAAGAGAGCTGCCAAATGATGTTACTATATCCCTTGCAACAGATACTGCAAGGGGAGCCCCTTCTACTGTAAAATAACTTTTCCTTATGCTATTTTTTGCCTGTTTGGGGTCTAAAATAGACTGCAATGGATGCAGACTTGCCACTTCTCCCCCATGGGCAGCAATGGGAGAGAGTATATTTGATATAAGTTGCCCGCTCATATGGAAAAAGGTCATTTTCTTACATGCATCCCCCCATATATTACCAATTTGGAAAGCGATATTAGGGATTATATCATCGGGTACAGTGATAAAGACTATATGTACATCCATAGGTTTGTCAGGGATAGAGGGGAAGGTCTTGATGTTATGTGCATACTTTTTTGATGAAACTACCCATACGGGAGTATGTCCTGCCTCTTTAAGGAGGGCCAGCATAGCACTACCTACCTTACCAAGGCCTATGATTGCAAACTTATATCTCATCTAATACCCCTTCTTCTAATAATTTTTGATATCTATCCCAGTTTATAGAATATTTGTGTGTATTTGCGCTATCTTCTAAGATCTCTTTGTAGTTAGTGCTATTCACATAGTTTTTTAACCTCCCGGATGTTGGATATATTTGTTCGCTGGGTTTCCATAGTTCAGTCTCACCTGTGTGCTCGTTTATGAGACATCCATAGCATATGGCATATGATACATCTGCCAGAGGGCTGTCATGGAAATCTCGCATCATGGCATTTAGCCGTCCCCCGTCTATGGGCGAGAAGAACGAATACATCTCAGAGTATATCACAGCACCATGATAATGTTCTGGTATGTCAAGGAGGGCATCACTCCTTGTTGTATTGGCAAGTATACATAGCATCTCCTGTATGTTTCTTAATGCACCGAGACCAGGGTATACTTGCCCCGGCAATTTCGGTCTTTTTTTTGTGAATTCCCTTTTCGGGTCCTGAAGACTGAGCCATTCAATAGTCAGTGTTGAAAAACCATCATCTAGATCAATATCATCTATAAAGGTTTGCTTTGGTTTGAACCTGCTTTGTCTTACCAAAAGTTCTATCAACCTGGTATTTCTATCCAGGCTGTCAAAATTTACATAAAGTCGGGAGACAAACGATTCATTTCTGGAGATAGTGAGAATCAAGTTATAGTAGCCTTTTTTGTTAAGGATATTGATAATCCCTGTCTGTGTCAGGATATTCATGATGGCATTTTTATCATATAGGCCAAGGAATAGTTCTGAGCATACCATCTCTTTTTCTATGTATAACATGCTTGATAGATCTATGCTCGGGAAGATCTCCTCTAAGTGTACAGGGTTTTTTTTACCTGAAAATCGGTTTCTTTTTCTCATGATATCGTTCTTCCCACACCAGCAAAGATCACATATGATGCCCCGGCATCTTTGAGTGCCCTTGCCACTTCTTTTCCTGTTGCACCTGTGGTGATCACATCATCTACTATCATGACGGATTTTCCCTTTACATCAGATGCCCTAAATGTCCCTTCAACATTTTTTGACCTGGCTTTTTGGCCAAGTCCTACTTGTGGGATGCCCCTCTTTGTCTTTTTAAGGACATTATATCTTATCTTCACCCCCATATGCCTGCTTAATTCCTTTGCTATGAGTGCAGATTGATTATATCCCCTCTCTATAAGGCGCGTCCAGTGTAGAGGGACAAAAGATATAACATCTATGTCCATATCCATCTTTGATAAATGTTCATACAGGATTCCGGCAAGGATCTTTTTAAATATGCTTTTTCTTTGATACTTAAACAGATGTATCATATCCTTTAGTAGGCCCTCAAAACAGGCTGCAGCCAACATCTTATCAAATTTCGGTCTAAAGGCCTGACATGATATGCATACACCGGGGTCACCTAGGGGTTTGCCGCATATATCACACACAGGTGGAGGTACTGGTCTGATTTGAGACATGCATGAAGAACATAAACCGCAATCTACATCTTCAAAGGATCCGCATAAAAGACACTGTGAAGGTATGATATTTTTATGTATCATTTTTAGCATAAGACAGGAATACCATATTCCGGGTTTATATGAAAACAGCTATCAGCTCTCAGCGATCAGCATTCAGTAAAGAATAAGATATAGACGAGTTCATGCCCAAGGACAAGCAGAAAAATAAGAGTAAAAGGAAAATGAAGCCCCTCTTTAAGCTGAGTGCTGAATGCTGGAGGCTGATAGCTTTTTATCGTTCCCGCCTTTGGCGGATGTTTGCCTGTGGACATGATGGGTTATTACAAGGGCAGGGTTTTTCTATTAGATTGTTGCAATTTTTGCTGGAAAGTGGTTTTATTTAAAACTCAGCAATTGGATGCTAAGCAAGTAATTGGTTCCCCAACATTTACAATTACCTATCAGGAGGCGATATGAACGAAAACATAGTAACCCTTGAAAGGCATATATTAGAGGAGCAGAGACGCTATGGCGGGCGTGGTGATTTTAGCTCCTTATTAAGTCAGATTGTCCTTGCGGCAAAGGTGGTCTCAGCCCAGGTAAGTCAGGCAGGCCTTGTGGATATATTAGGGCGTGTGGGCAAGAAAAATATTCAGGGAGAGGATGTTCAGAAATTAGATGTATTTGCAAACGAGGTGTTCATCAATGCGCTGAATTATATTGGGAGGGTATGTGTAATGGCATCAGAAGAGCTTGCGGATATAATCTTGGTCCCCAAACAATATCCTAAAGGCGAGTATGTTGTCATGTTTGATCCGCTTGATGGATCGTCCAATATAGATGCAGATATTTCAATAGGAACTATATTTTCGATCTTCAGGAGAAAGACAAAAGGCGATGGGGATGGGACCCTTGAGGATTGCCTTCAGTCAGGGTATGAACAGTATGGTGCAGGCTATGTAATATATAGCACCAGTACTATATTTGTTTACTCTACAGGTGCAGGTGTAAATGGGTTTACACTTGATCCCAGCGTCGGTGAATTTGTGCTTTCTCACCCGGATATAAAGATACCTGAGGGCGGGGCAATATACAGTATAAATGAGGGCTATTATAATTACTGGAAGAAGGGCACTCGGGAGTATATTAACTACCTCAAATCAGAAAAAAACCGAAATAAAAAACCTTATTCTCTGAGATACATAGGTTCTCTTGTTGCGGATTTTCACAGGACACTTCTCTATGGTGGCATATTCCTTTATCCTGAAGATACAAAGGATCCAAATCGGCCAACAGGAAAGTTGAGACTACTGTATGAGGCAAATCCGCTTGCTTACGTAGTAGAACAGGCTGGTGGCTATGCAAGTACAGGATATCAAAGGATACTTGATGCCATTCCAAACGAGATTCATCAACGTGTGCCCCTGATTATTGGCTCGCGCATGGATGTTGAAGAATACGAAAGATTTGCAAAGAAGAATATTAAAGAGTAAAAAATCATTCCATATTGGAAAGGGAGGCTTTTATGAGTAACAAAACTTTTTCAGAATCCGAGTTTGTAGACGCCCTTGATATCGGACGTCCCCCTAACATAAAAATGTTGTTTCCTCATTCCAAGGCATTGATTGTGAGTGGAAAGGTAATAGATAGGGCAATGCTTAGAAAGGGTGGCGCAATGACCATCGCTGCAAATGGCAGAAACAGCATGGTTATCAGGGGGGTACTGAAGGCAGCCCAGAAGGCGAATGCAGCCGTAATAATTGAGATTGCAAAATCTGAGAGTACATATTGTGCTATAAATATGTGGAATCTCGCCAGGTATGTTGATACATTGTGCAATGAGTTAGGTGTTACAATACCTGTGGCAGTACATGCTGATCATTACGGGATAAAAAACCAGGAGGATGTTGAATCTGCCAAGATAGAGATACCATCTATATTTGATGCAGGTATGACGTCCATTGCAATAGATGCATCCCATATGAGTGATGATAAGAATCTATTGGCCAACCTTGTGCTTAATCCGTATGTCCCAAAGTGGGCTGGCTATGAGACCGAGGTGGGGGAGATAAAAGGAAAGGAAGGGCTTTCCACTGCCCGGGAGGCCCTCTTCCTTATTCAGGGGTTAAATGCCCACAGGATTTATCCCGACTGGATTGCGCTTAATAATGGGACCACACATGGTATTGAGGCGAGTGATGCAGGGATACGGGTAGAACTGACAAAGGAAATTCATGATGCTATTGAAAGATATGGCGTCTCAGGTGCGCAGCATGGGACATCAGGAAACAGTTTAGAGCGCTTGCGCAGGATTACCACGGAGACTAACACAACAAAGGCGAATGTCGCCACTGCATTGCAAATGATATCATGGGGCGTAGAGGCAAATGAATATGGCAATGCCATACAGGACAAAGATGGGTTGTTTATAAAGCTGAAAGATGCTGGTGTGATAGATAATCTATGGGCTGAGATGGTAGCGTACGCTCAATCAAACTCTCTAAAGGGTGGAGATTATAAGAAACTCAATCTCCCCTTTGAGACAAAGATTCTGGCCCAGCCAAGGGATGTGCGTGAACGTATGGCAGATGCCGTGGAGGCATTTGTATACAGGCTGCTTGTTGATGTCTTCAATGCACAAGATACTGCGCCGCTTGCTGTTGAGGCTATATTAGAGGCAGGTTCATATAATCTTGGGCCCAAAGGGAGTCCAATAGAAGATTCAAATGATTGGACTGAAGAGGAGATTAAGAATCGAGCATATTCTTTTAGTAAGCCTGTTGGCGACTCCGGAGCTGATTATAGCGATTGATTTGCATTAATATACTAATGGTAAGCCTTGGAGTCTTGGTGTGGTGAGAATCTTACACCATATTGAAGGCAGAAGTGGTCCGGAGTTTTTATCCCTTGGAAACCCGTTATCTTCTGTATTCCGTGTATACAAAAGACAGGGATGAGATAACTTTTCAGCTCTTGACGAATCAAGCATTGTGTGGCATGACTCCGCCAGTGATAGAAACCTTAGGAGGATGTATATGGCTAGAGTTACTGTTGAAGATTGTCTTGAAAAGGTAAATGATCGTTTTTCCCTTGCCATAGTTGCAGCTAAACGAACCAAGCAGCTGGCAAGGGGGGCGGCACCTTTATCCAGGCGTAAGGGAAATAAACAGGTGGTTACTGCTTTAAGGGAGATTGCAGAGGGTAAGATACTGATTCAGAGTGAGTCATGACAAAGAAAGACTACTATGAAATACTGGGTATCTCCAGGTCTGCCTCGCCGGATGAAATAAAGAAGGTATATAGGAAACTTGCTCTACAATATCATCCTGACAGGAATCCCGGAGACAGGCAAGCAGAAGAACGTTTTAAAGAGGCCGCAGAGGCATACGAAGTACTGCGTGACCCTGAGAAGAGGCGTATATATGATCAATATGGGCATGAGGGCCTGCAGGGTACTGGGTTTGAAGGGTTTTCCAACTTTGATGACATATTTGAAAGCTTTTCAGGTATCTTCGGCGATATATTCGGGTTTGGTGGATCTTCTACCAGGCGGACCTATCGTAACAGGCCTCGCCAGGGTGCGGATTTCAGGTATGATGTGAGTATAACCTTAGAGGAAGCAGCAAAGGGTAAAGAAATAGAATTTGACATACCCAAGACTGAGGTTTGTGACCATTGCGGGGGCAATGGCGCCGAGCCGGGCACTTCACCACAAACATGTAGCGTATGTGGGGGAAGAGGGCAGGTATACAGATCTCAAGGCTTTTTTACTATAAGCACCACCTGTACCAGATGCCAGGGGACAGGGCAGGTTATACCCACGCCATGTAAGAAATGCAGGGGCTTGGGCACTTTCAAGCGTAAGAAAACCTTGAAGGTGAAGATTCCTCCTGGTGTAGACACAGGCACTACAATAAGGGTGGCTGGTGAAGGTCAATTTGGTGAGCATGGAGGCCCCCCGGGTGATTTGTATGTAATGATACAAATGAAACCCCATAACATATTTACGAGGCAGGGTGACGATCTTATTTGTGAGGTCCCCTTATCCTTTGTTCAGACTACCTTGGGTACAGTTGTTGATGTCCCTACTCTAGATGGCGAGTATGATCTTGAGATTAGACCTGGCACTCAGCCGGGTGAGGTATACGTCATTAAGGATAAAGGGCTGAAGCACTTAAGGGGCAGGGGATACGGTAATATGAGAGTGGCTGTAAGAGTTGTGATACCGAGAAAACTTACAAAAGAGCAAGAAGATCTGCTTAGACAATTTGCCCTTATCTCCAAAGATGAGGTGATGGATCGTGCAAAAAACAAGAAGAAGTTTAATATATTTTAACCCTGTAATTCTGGCTATACCGATAAAATCTATTAGGATTCAGAAGCGACAGTCCTTGATGTAGTGGAATTTGGGTTGTTAGATTTTTTTCGATGTGTCATATATATTGTCAGATAATTTTGAGTATGATGATATCTTTATAGGAGGTGTATATCAATGGAGATAAAGCAAGGAAGATTTTCGTCAAAAGACCTTTCCATATTTTGGGAGGCATGGCTCCCGGAAGAGAGCCCGAAGGCTGTAGTCCATACAATACACGGGTTTGGAGAACATATAGATCGGTATAATAATGTGGTGGATGAGCTAGTGCCATCAGGATATGCGCTTATTGGTACAGATCACAGGGGGCATGGGAGAAGTGGTGGCAGACGTTGTCATGTAAAAAGCTTCATGGAATTTATAGAGGATGAAAGGCAACTCTTTACAGAGGTGATCAGTTCGCTGCTTTCAGATATACCCTACTTTGTGCTGGGCCATTCTATGGGGAGCATCATTGCTATGAATTATGTAGAACGCTATCCCGAAGGTATAAAGGGGCTGATCCTTTCTGGTACAGGCTCTGCGCCAGGGAGTTCAGTATCCAAGGCATCACTGATACTTGCAAAGATTGCATCCAGGATCGCACCTGGTATTCATGTAAAATCTCCATTACCGCCGGATTTTATCTCCAGAGATCCTGATGTGGTGAAGGCATATGTAGATGACCCTTTGGTCTATGATATAATAACCCCCAGGTTGGCAGAGCAGATGTATACATATCTTGCTAAGGGTTTTGAAGACGCGTCCCGGATAAGATTACCAGTCCTTATTCAATGTGGCTCTTCTGACACATCCTTTTCTGGTCAGGAAGATCTCTATAACAGGATTGATTCTAAGGATAAGACTATTCATATATATGAAGGTCTTAAGCACGAGGTCTACAATGAGCTTCTTGATGACAGGGCAAAGGTCCTAGGCGATTTACATACATGGGTCGATAAGCATGTTTAACCTTAAAATTCGCAACTGCTCAGGTTGTTAGCCTGAAGGTTGAAGGCTGAAGGATATTAGACTGAAGGATACTGATATCCTCTGGGCGGCAAAGGCCGTATTTGGGGAATATGATACTTGAATGGCTATGCTATTATAGGGTTTTGTGAGTTTTTTACCTAAAAGTCTTCGGCCTTCAGCCTATCTACCTGAGTAGATACTAAAATTCTATTTTGATAGTTTAGTGCAGAGCATCATAGCAGTATTTACATAGATTTCGCTGTGATTATAGCGCCATAAGGCCTTTCTTTTCTTTTCAAGAGGGGCCTTTTCCTTCCATCCCGCAAGTTTCAGGTAATTTGCAATACTTGCCATGGCATCGATTTCATTAAATGGATCTTTTTTCCCGTCATTATTTCCATCTGTCCCGTACGTGATAAAGGAAGATGGGATAAACTGTGCAGGGCCTATTGCACCTGCAAATGACCCTGTAATTTCTAACGGATCAATATTGAGATCCTCTGCAATGACAATGAGACAATAGAGTTCACCCAGTGCCCATATTGCCTTAGTTTTTGCACGTTTGAATGCGTAATTATCTGACAATGCAGGGTATTCTTCTCTTAATGATTCAAAAAATTTGGGGTGAGCACATGCTGCAAGGCTTAGATACGAACGAAATACATTGTATTTTTCAGGGTAATGACCCAGCTGGGACTCTATTATAAGGATTGCAGTTATTATCTGGGGAGATACGCCAAAGTCTTTATGTATCCCTTTGAATTCTTTAGACTTATCTTTTATATATTGCTTACCCATATCTATATACTTAGGCTCTATATCCATATATTTCTTGTGGAGCTCCAATTTGGGTAATTCCTGGAATAGATTTTTTATAATCACTGTATTTTCGATATACACTCTGGGATCATTTAAGAGGATGCTGACTCTATCTTCATTGGCCCCTTTTTTTATTAGAGCATCTTTTATGTGTGCGATAACTTCTTTATCTTGTGCATACAAGGGGTCATATATTACACACAATATGCTGATATGTATAAGCAACCATATGATATATCTGTTCACTTCACACCTCTTTTGCTAACTTTGATATATAGGGACTTAATAAAAAGTAAAGGGTAAAGTTTGTATAAAAAAGATATTTATATAGGTTTGTTGGTTTTATATGAAAATAGTTGTCAGTTGTCCGTGGTTTAGTTGTCAGTGGTATATTGGAAGGTGATCATCCTGTCCGGAGGTTTTACAACGGACAAATATACTACGAACTACTGACAGGTATACGTACAGAACTAAAAGACCACTCATGGCTAGATATATTTTCATCCTTGGTTGTGAGCGCGGATCGCTCATGCAGGTTTATATAAAAATGGTTACGGGCTTTTATTTGGATTTATGGTTTATCACAGGGGCCGCTTAAGTGCTATTTTGTGTCCAAGAAATTGGTGGCATAACAAAAAGCTTGCTTTTTGTACGCGTAAAAGACTATGCAAAGGGTGCGAAACTTGAGTTATAATTTCCCATTGACTTTTATGTGATCTCGACTATCTTTTATAGTGCTTATATGTAAAGGAGGTTATGTATGATGGATATTGATATTCAAAAAGGCATGGCCCGAATTCGAGGGATTCCCAACTACCCAGTGATGCAATCCAAGGCGAAGTATGCATTGCTCGATATCTCTCTTTCCACGCTTGCCGCAGCCTTTGAGGAGGTCGCCAAGAGGGTGCCTGAGTTCAAGGCAGAGATCGCCGGCTGGAATGATGGGAGAAGGTTTGCAATCGGGATTCTCCCAAGGGGACCCTCTATCACCCTGGAAAAGAGAGGGGATAGGGTATACTATCTGGGGAAGGGTCTTTTATCTCCGGATGTGGCATTTTTATTCAAGAATCTTGACTCAGGGGTACTGGTTTTTACAGGTCTGATGAGTTCCCATCAGGCAGTTGCAGAGTGCAGGGTTCTCATAGATGGGGAAACTTCCCAGGCCATGGAGCTGAACAGGGCATTGGCCATTGTTCAGACCTATCTGTTCCCGGGAATTATTCTCAAGAGGATATTCAAGGAGCCACCTAAGCTGAGTCCGGCCCAGCTCATGACAAAGGCCAAGGTGTACAGTGCCTTATTGCCTGCACTTATCAGGCAGATGGTTTGACTTTAAGCCTTAAAACCTATGAAAAGGAGGAACAGAAAATGTTACCAAATTACTACCAATTTTATTGTCCGGTAAAGATCCTTTCAGGCCAGCAGGCCGTGAGTAATATACCCTTTGAGATGGAACTCCTGGGGTGCAAAAAGGCCATGGTCGTGACTGATAAAGGCGTGGTTGATGCAGGGCTAATAGATATTGTGAAGGCTGCATTCGCAGACTCTGACAGGGAGATCGGCTATATCTTTGACGAGGTCCCCCCTGATTCCAGCAATCGCGTAGTCAACAGACTCGCCGAGCTCTTTGAAAAAGAAGGTTGTGATTGTTTCATAGCGGTGGGGGGCGGCAGTTCCATGGATACGGCAAAGGGGGCAGACATCATGATTTCTGAAGGATCGGATGACCTTTTGAAGGTTCAGGGAGTCGAGAATATCACCCATGACCTAAAGCCCCTGATCGCTGTTCCTACCACTGCCGGTACAGGATCCGAGGTCACAAAGGCAGCCGTGGTCTATAATGAGGAAAAAAACATCAAGATGCTGTTCGTCGCTGACAAACTGTATCCAAGTGTCGCAGTGGTAGACCCGAGAATGACCGCAACCTTACCGCCAAAGATCACAGCGGCAACCGGTATGGATGCACTCACCCATGCAATTGAGGCATATACGTGCCTGCAGAAAAACCCCATTGACGACATGTTTGCAAAGGCGGCTATTGATCTTATCAGGCGCTACCTGGTTCGGGCAACAGAGAACAGCAAGGATAAGGAGGCCCGCATGGGTATGGCCAATGCGGCCCTCCTTGCTGGCATTGCCTTTTCCAATTCACAAGTGGGCATGGTTCACTCTCTGGCCCATGGATGTGGTGGTGTGAGCCGTGTACCCCATGGGGTTGCAAATGGTATACTCCTTCCATGGGTCCTTGAGTACAACCTCGACGAAGTTCCTGAATATATCGCAGAGATTTCAGGGGTCCTTGGCGGTTCAGGGGAATATCTAGAGCCCAAGGATCAGGCTAAAGTGACCATCTCCCTTGTGAGGAATCTCTTGACACGTCTCAACCAGATTTCAGGCCTGCCTACAAGGCTTCGTGATGCAGGAGTTACAGAAGACAAACTACCAGCGATTGCAAAGGCAGCTATAAACGATGGTGCTCACACCTATAATCCCAAGGATCTCACCTATGAGGTGGCCCTGGAGACATTAAAGAAGGCATTCTAGCTGATACTCAAAGAGGGCTGTGGATTTTTTCCATGGCCCTCTTTGAGCTCTGTAATAGGAATGAGGCAAAGCCGAGGAGAACACCGGAAAGGATTACGAAAGAAGATATCTTGCGCAAATATGGAGCAGATCCTATAGACACTTACTCCCGATTATACACTGGCCGTTTTATGGCCTTATAAGGCCTATTGCAATGGCCTTCGATTACTATATCAGATATCCAGAGATAGCAAAGAGACCTTGACATCTGCATTAATGACCTTATAAAGATACTAGGCTTTGATATTGATTCATTGTAGAAGGCATAGCATATGTTTGATTTGAGATTCCAGCAGATTATGGGGTTTTTATTGGGTGTTAGCGAAGAAGATAGGGTAGGTGCTTATTACCCGTCTCTCGATGTCTTTGAAAATAGAGGGAGACTGTGTATAGAGATAGAAATCCCGGATGTGGATACTGAGGATATAGAGGTTACGGTTTTAGGAAGGACGCTCAATATATCTGGAAAGAAAAAGGATCCTTTAGAGAGTAAAGGGATAAAATATTTAAGGATGGAGCGGAGTTTTGGCAGGTTTAGCAGGGCCTTGGAGATACCAGAGATGTTTGATCTGGATAAGATAGATGCAACATTCAGAGATGGGGTCTTGATTGTTAAGATAGGACGGGCAGAGCTGAAACCAGAGATTGTAAAGCGGGTTTGTATAAAATAGGAGTGGAATATGGAGAATGATAATCAACAAGTAGAAGTGCCTAGTAGTGTGCCATTGCTGCCTGTAAGGGATGTGGTAATATATCCATACATGATACTGCCTCTTTTTGTGGGGAGAAGCCTCTCTATTAAGGCAGTGGATGAGGCCCTCAATAAGGACAGGTTTATCTTTCTTGTTACGCAAAAGGACTCAACCATAGAAGAGCCTACAGAGGACCAATTATATAAAACAGGCACTATTGCCATGATCATCAGGATGCTGAAACTCCCTGATGGAAGGATAAAGATCCTGGTACAGGGCATTTCAAAGGGTTATATGAAGGCATTCCGCAAGGAAAAAGCAGGGTTTTATACAGTAGATGTAGAGAAAATAGTTGAGCCTGAGATTAAAGAGATCACCGTAGATGTTGAGGCCTTAATGCGTTCTGTTAAGGAGCAGTCCGAGAAGATACTCCAGCTAAGGGGGATTGTCTCTCCTGATGCATTTTCTATCTTAGAGGCTATTGATGATCCCGGCAGGCTTGCAGACCTGGTAGCCTCTAACTTGAGGATTAAGGTGGAAGAGGCCCAGCAGGTGTTAGAGGTAGTTGATCCGGTAGAAAGGCTCAAGCACGTAAATACCCTCTTGGCTAAAGAGCTGGAGCTATCCGAGGTTCAGGCAAAGATTCAGTCTCAGGCAAAAGAAGAGATGGGCAAGACCCAGAGGGAGTACTATCTTAGGGAACAATTAAGAGCTATACAACAGGAGCTTGGGGAGATAGATGATAAGGGCAAAGAGATTACAGAGTATGAGGAAAAGATAAAAGACGTTGGTATGCCTGAAGATGTGAGGAAAGAAGCAGAAAAACAGCTGGATCGCATTAAGATGATGCACCCTGATTCTGCAGAGGCAAACGTGGTGAGGACATATCTGGACTGGATGGTAGATCTACCATGGGGAAATTCTACCCAGGATAATATTGATATCAAAGAAGCAGCAAGGGTCTTAAATGAAGATCATTATGGACTGGACAAGGTAAAACAGAGGATATTGGAATATCTTGCAGTAAGGAAGCTCAACCCAAACAAAAAAGGGGCTATTTTGTGCTTTGTCGGCCCTCCTGGCGTTGGGAAGACCTCTTTAGGCCGTTCCATAGCACGGGCTCTAGGGCGTAATTTCCATAGACTATCCATAGGTGGCGTTCGAGATGAGGCAGAGATTAGAGGCCATAGACGCACCTATATAGGGGCCTTGCCTGGCAGGATTATTCAGGGCATAAAACACGCTGGCTCTAACAACCCTGTATTTATGATAGATGAGGTTGATAAAATAGGTACAGATTTCAGGGGAGATCCTTCGTCAGCACTGCTCGAGGTGTTGGATCCAGAGCAAAACTTTTCTTTTCAGGATCATTATCTGAATGTACCCTTTGATCTCTCCAAGGTTATCTTTATTACCACTGCAAACTTGATAGATCCGATACCTTCTCCTTTAAGGGACAGGATGGAGATTATAGAACTGCCAGGATATACTGATCAGGAAAAACTTCAGATAGCTAACCGTTACCTGGTGCCTAGACAGATCAAAGAGAATGGGGTGACCTCTGATGACATCAAATTTTCTGATGAGGCCATCCTTGGTGTTACAAACCACTATACTAAAGAAGCTGGCGTCAGAAATCTGGAACGTGAGATCGGGTCTATATGCAGAAAGGTAGCCCGAGATATTGCAGAAAAGGACAATAAGAGAAAAAGGATCTATCGGGTCCCTGCCACAGGGGTACATAAATATCTGGGCGTGCCAAAATTTTTACCCGAGAGAGAACGTAAAGAACACGAGATAGGTGTCGCGACCGGTCTGGCATGGACGCAATTTGGCGGGGAGATACTATATATTGAGGCCTCAGTATTACCCGGCAGTAATGGTAAGGGCACACTTATGCTTACAGGTCATCTTGGAGATGTGATGAAGGAATCTGCTCAGGCGGGCATTTCCTATATTCGTTCCAGGGTTGACCAACTGGGTATTTCTCCAACCTTTAATAGTGATAAGGACATACATATTCACGTCCCTGCAGGTGCTATACCCAAGGATGGTCCATCTGCCGGCATCACCATGGCCGTGGCTGTCATATCTGCGCTTACGAACAAGCCTATAAGAAAAGATATAGCCATGACCGGCGAGATCACCTTGAGGGGCCGGATCTTACCTATTGGAGGCCTTAAAGAGAAGGCACTTGCAGCACATAGAAACAAGATATTTGAGATCATTATTCCATATGAAAATGAGAAGGACTTGGAAGATATACCACCTACTGTAAAGAAACATGTCAAATTTCATCCTGTGAAGACCATGGATGATGTGCTTAATATGGTGTTTGTTAAAAAATGAATTATGAGTAATCTTGAAGCAATCGGGAGGCAAAGAAGATTGGCTTCATGATTACCTCAAGATTACTCCTGATTATCACCAACCTAATTGCAATATGGCGCAAATCCGGATAGATGTCTGCTGATAAAGGGTGGGGGTTTGTATCAATAACCGCTATTTGCAGTTCACTATTTGCTAAATAAATCAAACACCCAGAACCTAGAACCCGAAACCTTAAAATCCGGACTAATGGTTAATATCTTGTAATACACCCTTAAATATTTTCATTATAGAGAGGCCAGCGATTCCAGCCATCTCTATAACCTTTTCTAAAGGGGCTGGTTTGTAATTATCCGGGTCATTATTATTTGTTATGGCAGAGACAGCTAAGACATTCATATTGCAGTGTAGAGCCTGTATTACCTCCATTACTGTAGACATCCCCACTGCATCTGCACCGAGTGCCCTCAACATGCGTGTCTCGGAGGCAGTCTCCATAGATGGCCCTAAGACCTGTACGTAGACGCCTTTTTTCATGTCTACATTCTCTTTTTCTGCTGCCTGAATGGCCTTATGTGCAAGATCGGGATTATATGGTTTTGTCATGTCAGGGAAGCGTGGGCCTATCTCTTCATTATTGGGGCCTACAAGGGGATTTTGCCCTGTTAAGTTTATATGATCCATTATGAGCATTACCCCACCTGGCTTGAGGTCGGGACGCAGTCCTCCTGCAGCATTGGAGATGAACAGGTTTTTTATCCCAATCAGTTTAAAGACCCTGATAGGCAGCGTTATTTCTTTTGGTGTATAACCTTCATAGAGGTGAAGTCTTCCACTCATTACAACCACATCATGGTCAGCCAGTTTGCCAAGGATAAGGCTTCCAGTGTGGCTCTTTACAGACGAGATTGGGAAGCCAGGGATTTCATTATACGGAATGATCTTCTCTACATGTATATCGTTCTCTATATCACCCAGGCCTGTACCAAGGATGATGGCAGTATCTGCACCTGATATACCAGAGAGTTTGGCGGCTGCAGATCTTTCCTGATCCATATTACTCATCGATCTTGATGGCCTCGTCTATAAGCATTATAGGTATGTCATCTTCTATAGGATATTTGAGTTTGCACTTGGGGCATATTAGTCCTGTATCATCCTTTTCAAGGGTAAGATCCCCTTTGCATTTAGGACAGATCAGAATATCTAACAGTTCTTTATCTATAGGCATAAACTCTTCCTCCTTGATATTTAAATACATTTATGCAGGTTGATCCGTTTCCTGTCAAGATGGGAATCCACTATTTTACAAGATGGCGGATATATACTATTCCTCTCCATCAGAGAGGTGCGGTTGATTATCAGCAGCAGATACTGCATGTTCTATCCAGTTTCTCCCGTTTGCTTTAGCCCTGTAAAGGGCATGATCTGCTCTGGTAAGGAGGTCATCGATAGATTCAAAGGGTTGGTATACGGTTATTCCTATGGATATGGTGATTTGAAACGACTCCGGAAGGTCTTGAAAAGACAAGGTTTCTGACAATTTTCTTATTCGTTGGGCACACAGCACAGCATCAGCAATGCAGGAATAAGCGAGGATCAAGATGAACTCATCGCCGCCGTAACGAGCAAGATAATCTTCCTCGCGTATGTCTTTCTGTATTGCCTGAGCTAAGGTTCTGAGCACCATGTCTCCTGTCAAATGCCCATACGTATCATTGACGCGCTTGAAGTCATCCAGATCGAGAATGCAGAATGAAAATGGTGTATTGCCACGGTCTGCAAGGGCTTTCTCACGCTTTAATATTGTGAACATGTGGCGTCGATTATAAATTTCGGTCAATTCATCATGGATTGCAATCTGCTCGATGGTTTCCATAGCAGTGCTCAGTTCATTATTGGTCTTGACAACCCTTTTTCTCAATCCACAGATGTAACTTCCTATCAGAGAAAACCATGCGAGCACCGCGGTAAGGACAATCCAGCGCAAGATTTCTATTTGAAGGTTAATCTCATAGTGATGTATGAGCAGTGAAAAGATTGCAAATCCATAGCCGGCCATAGCAATAAAGGTAAGGATAAAAAACTGGCGGGTCTGAAGCCGGAAGACCCCAAATATGAAAACAACAAGATAGGTTAACAGGACTAGCCCCCTGGCCTCATTAACAGTATAGTAGACGAGCACCATAACCCAGAAGGTAGCGGCTATCATCTGTGGCATAGTGAGGCTGGCATCCTTAAAACGTTTATTTAATCCAGTACGGAATATGATATAAAAAGCAACATTCATGAGGACGACGAGAGAAAAAAGTATGAGAATGTGAACCATGGATATGCGAGTCAGACCTTGATAACAGCAGTAGGCAAATACTCCTATCCACATAACATAGGAAGCCGCTGCTATTAGGAAGCGACGTATTCTTAATGCCTGTTTCGGGTCATCTTCCGGCAATATTTTCCACATAAATTTTTCCTCTCTTTGATAGATCGTTATTAATATCTAAAAACTTAAGATATTTACCGTTTGATATCAGATAAAGTTAAATTTATATGAAAACAGGGGTTAGGGATCAGTTTTCAGGGATAGCTATTTCTCTCAGCCCGAAAACATTTTCATCTTTAGTTGTGCCTGTTATGCAGGCATGATGGGTTATTAATTCTTTTTTGACTCTCGACTATCGACTATCCTTAATCCCCATGGCTATGATGCACTCCCTTACAACCTTGGCTGCTACCACAGAGGACATGCCGCTGGGATCCAGTAAGGGGGCAAGCTCTACTACATCTATCCCTACAACATTAAGAGAGGAGATGAGTTCGATAAGCGTCTCGATTAATTCATTGAATGAGCATCCGCCGGGCTCAGGGGTGCCTGTACCAGGAAAGACTGAAGGATCCAGGATATCCAGGTCACAGGTAATATAACAGGGAGCATCCATGGCCCATAGGGCAATATCTTCTGGGCAAGACGCGAGCTTTTTAGAGATTGCATATTCCTCTCGCGAGCCTGAACGTATACCGATCTGTCTGATAGAATCAATACCTATAATATTTGCAATTCGTCTTATGACCGTGCAGTGGGAGAGTTCTTGGTCGATATATCGATCCCTTAAGTCTGCATGTGCATCCAGGTGTACTACCTTAAGTCCGGGATATCTATCTGCCATAGCCCTTAGGGCACCTAAGGTTACAAGGTGTTCTCCACCAAGCATTAAGGGGATTCTATGTCCTGAGATTATCTTCTCTATAGCGTCTTCTATTATGTCCAGTGCAGGTCTTGGGTCACCAAATGGGAGTTCCATATCGCCTATATCTGCAAGCTCTATATCGTTCAGGTCAGCATCTTGAACAGGAGAGTAGGTCTCGAGACCTTTGGATGCCTCCCTGATCGCCTGAGGCCCGAATCGAGTCCCCGGGCGAAAGGTTGTAGTGGAATCAAGGGGCGCGCCACAAATACAGATTCTACCCGCATCTAGTGTATTTTCTGCCGTTAGATATGGCATTAAATGGCTTCCTTTATAAACCTTGGCAGACAAAAGGCAGCCTTGTGCATATCTGTATTATACCACTTGCATAGAGAAGCTATTCCGCTAGCCCTTGATCCGTCAAAATCTTTGGCTGGATCTTTATCAGATGCAAACGCAATAACGAATGACCACAGTCCTGATGGGTAGCAAGGGACAGGGGTCAGGTATATGTAGGCATTACCGAATGCCTTTTTGATATTGCTTCTGATCTTGATTACTTGTTCAAGGCTCCAGGCAGGTGATTCTGTCTGGGCACTCATACATCCCCCTGGTTTAAGGGCAAGTTTTACCATGCGGTAAAATTCTTGCGTGAAGAGCACTTCTCCGTGTCCTATCGGGTCGGTAGAGTCTATGCAAATGCAATCAAACTCAGCTTTTCTCTCTTTTACATACTCGATCCCATCGGCTATAACCACATCCACTCTTTTGTCGTCGAGGCACGAGCTAAGTGTGGGAAGATATCTCTTTGACACATCTATTACCATACTATCTATCTCACAGAGCACCACCCTCTCGACACCCTTGTGTTTGAGCACCTCTCTTACAGACCCGCCATCACCACCCCCAATGATAAGGACATTTTTTGTGTTATCCACACATATCATGGGTATGTGGACAAGCATCTCATGGTAGAAAAACTCGTCTTTTTCAGTGAGCATGACCATGTCATCCAGGAGCATTACGTTTCCGAAAAAGGAGTTCTTTAATATCTTTATGGTTTGATACTGACTCTTTCCCTCATATATAACCTCGTCCACCTTAAAGGATAGTCCGCCCACTTTACCTTTGAAATTTTCTATGAACCAGTCCCTTTCCATTATATCTTCCCTTTATTAATCCCAAAGTACTACGGCTGCAAAGACAGCCCCACACCTTTTTACTGTATGTTCTACTGCCAGGCTCTTTATTTGTTTAATGGCTTTACCTCGCATCTTCATCCCCTCCTGGGCCATCTGGATCACCTTCTTTTCCGCCTCTTTTTTTGAAGATATGGCAGCGTATTCCATAATCAGGCCTGCATGATCCTCATCTTCAGGTAGCGCTATAGCTACCCCTGCCGCAATTACCTCCCCGGGGTTGGAAGATTGGATGGAAGCATAAGCCACAGGAATAATCGCTCCCTGGGGGAGTGCAATCGGGGCGATCTCTTGAGCATGTGGGGGGCAGATACTGCTCATCTTTACTAAATTGGTATTGCCTATTCCCGCATTTAATAGTGCCCCATCAAAGGCATTTAAGGGCGTGAACCCCTCAGAGTGGCCTTTTACCAAAAAGTATTTTGTGGGTGTCTTTATTATCATCTTGTATCTCCTATCCTCTGTAGGCGGATATCTGGTTTATACCTTATGTGCTGCCCTATAATATCTGATTGCCCCCTCTTTATCTCTTTGGTGAAGGAGTGAGCGCTTTCAAGTCTTTTCTTGAGATATTCATAGGCCTTCCATGGATCAACACTCTCACCGCAGGTAAATATATCAACAGCCGCATACCCGTATTCTGGCCAGGTATGAATACTTAAGTGGCTTTCTGCTATTACTACTACTCCACTCACCCCATGCGGATTGAACCTGTGGAAGGCTGTTGCTACAATAGTAGCACCGGAAACCCTGGCGGCTTCATTAAGATATTGCTCTACCTTCTCTTTGTTGTTTAGGATTTCCGAATTACACCTGTAATATTCTGCTAAGACATGAATTCCCAATGCATCCATCTTACACCCCCCTTTTTAAAAACTTGGCGGTGCCGAGATCCATAAGATCTTTGACACCCTTTTGGATCTATTCTCCAACCAGTGCTGTTTGTTTGCAGTATAGTAAAAGGCATCTCCTTTGGATGCCTTAAATGTCTCTTTGCCTATGGTGATCCAGATCTTACCTGAAAGGACCAGGCCGGATTCATCCCCATAGTGTGCATCTTCTTTTTTAGTGGCAGCCCCGGGCTCCAAATTTATCAGCATGATATCCATTTCCCTGTCCTGAGCCCCTGCAATAAGCACTTCCTTTGATACACCCTCCTCATCTTTTATTATCACCCTCTTTTCAGGGGTGAAGACCACTATATCCGGGCCGGTATCAGCGAAGAATTCGCCCAGGGATGTATCCAGGGCATTGAGTATCAACTCCAGTGTCTCCAAAGATGGAGATGCCAAATCCCTTTCTAATAGCGATATAAATCCCTTTGTGAGATCTGCCCTATTTGCGAGGTCTTCTTGCGTTAACTCTTGGGCTAACCTCAGATTTTTTATCTTTTCCCCTATATTCAATGATCACCCCTGATACATTAAAGTGTTATAAATTGTTTACCATTGTTAAACAAATTTTTCAGCGTCCTATATGCCAGGGTTTATCAGATGTCAAGCTAAAGATTTTTTTACGGTAATATAAGGCTTTTATGATATTAGACTATGCCGTGGATAGGAATATCGGTCATAAGACAAAGGTTTACGGGATAGACTTTAGCGGAGCTAGGAATGCAGGCAGAAAGATTTGGATATCCCAGGGTGCAATTACTGGCCATAGGCTACTGATCGAAAATTGCTGGAGGCTGGCCGACTTACCAGTAGTAGGCGCAGATCGCGACCAGGCAGTTAGATACTTAAGAGAATTTATAAAAGGCAAGGGATCTGCTGCCTTTGGGTTTGACTTTCCATTTGGGCTTCCCATGATATTAGGTAAAGACAACAATTGGGCTACATTTGTAATGCGATTTCCCCATTATTACGGGAGCCCAGAAGATTTCCACCGTCACTGTCATGAAGCTGCCAATGGGCTTGAGATCAAAAGGTTCACAGATGGTGCTGCAAAAGCACCTTTCTGTCCGTATAATATCAGGCTGTATCGTCAGACCTTTTTTGGTATCCGGGATATTCTTTATCCCTTGGTTAGAGATAAGGTTGCATGTGTGCTGCCCATGAAACGTTATATACCAAAATATCAAGAGGACATACTCCCAATGATGGAGGAGAAAAAAATAATTATCTACTTGTAATAACATAAAAAAAGCCTCCTGATAACATTAAGTCGACCAGACTAAAAATAATTACCAGGAGGGTTATATGTGTAAGGAAGAAGGTATCAGGCATAGGGAGTATTGTCAATTAAGAAGAGAT